>MPLT02217512.1_pt1 | contig 73523 bp, 74 predicted proteins | sample 1617391 | NCBI WGS metagenome assembly MPLT02 (sample SAMN05944800, study PRJNA350692) | marine metagenome | biome: marine; feature: ODZ; material: water; isolation source: 70 m water sample filtered on 0.2 um supor filter | place: Pacific Ocean | collected 2012-04-08 | depth 70m m
TACTACACCTGTGCTCGGATCTGGGCAGAACGATACGCTGCACCATCCGGTCATAACGATGGGATTGACGCATGGAAGAATTGGTGGTTGGTTCCAGAGGAGGGAGAAAGCCCACGCCACATCTACTTCATGGGTAAAGACAACATTCCGTTCCACACAATTATCTGGCCTGCAATACTGATGGGCCTTAACGCCGATGATGCCGAGGGGGTTTCTCACGTCGCAGCTCCGGGGAGAATGGTTCTCGAGGATAACGTTTCATCGAACGAGTATCTGCTGCTTCAGGGTGGCCAATTCAGCAAGAGCAGGAGACATGGCGTTTGGCTCCCTTCATACTTGGAGAGATATGACCCAGACGCACTCCGATATTACCTATCCATCAACATGCCAGAGGCCCATGACACAGATTTCAGATGGGACGAGTATGTGGACAGGGTGAATAACGAGTTAATCGGTACATATGGCAATTTCGTGCACCGGGTGATGACTCTGACGCACCGTCTGCCTAGTGATGGGGGCAACCCACTTGCGAGCTATGATGAAATGAGGTTACATCAGGAAACAATTGCATCGGTAAATGAGAAAATTTCTGATGCCATTGATTCGCTGGAGAGGCAGCGTTTCAAAGAGGCACTGAGGAGTATCATGGGTATCGCTCAGATCGGCAACTCGATACTACAGAACGCTGCTCCATGGAAGCACCTCAAAGGGGAGGAATCACCAGAAAGGCGCCAATCTCTCTCTTCATTGGCACTATCATGGAGGATTTGCAGCTGCCTAGCCGTCTGTATGAGGCCATTCATACCATTCTCCTCCGAGAGGCTATGGTCAATGCTCGGTAACGAATCGGACATCGATACCATTCTATTGGAGGATTCAATGAATGGAACGGAGCCACTATCATGGAACTCCGAAGCACCCGAACCCCTCTTTGCACGTTTAGACTTGGATGATATTCTGCTGAGCGAGGAGTCATTGTCAGACAGTAAGGACAATGACTCTACGCCCATTCCCGAGAACGGAGGGGATTACATCGACTTCGAGGATTTCATGAAGGTTGAGATGAGGACGGGACGGATTGTCACCGTGGAGGACCATCCAAACGCGGACAAGCTTTTCGTAATCACAATCGACGAAGGCTCCGACTCAACTAGAACAGTTTGTGCAGGGCTTAAGGGACATTACGAGCCATCTGAGTTGGAGGGTCTGAACGTTGTATTCGTAGCTAATCTGGAACCTCGGAAGCTCAGAGGGGTGATGTCCGAGGGAATGATCCTTGCTGCAGACGATGGCGAAGGTGGGGTCAAGGTTCTGACTACCGAGGGAGACATCCTATCGGGTTCGAGAGTGAGGTAGCCGAACGCCCCTCCTGTCCGATAAGTAGGGCAAATCAACTCTTTGTCCATACTGAGTATGTTGTTGCATGTTCATTGTCATCATCCGCGTTCGTTTGCTCAATTACGGCCTCGGACCAATCCGACCTGTCCCATTCAGGGAAGGAAACGTCTCCGCTACCGCTGACGTGGACCGTAGTAACGTGGACCTCGTCCACCCTGTCTAGGAACATCTCGTAAATCTGGGATCCGCCAATGACCCAGCACTCTTCACTACCCTCTGCAAATGCAATCTCAATTGCTCTACCTACGTATAGGGCAGTGTCTGCACCGTCAGCATTCCAGTTCGTATCTCTGGACATCACTATGTTCGCCCTCTCAGGAAGGGGCTTGAACTCATCCGGAAGGGAGTCCCAGGTCCTCCTGCCCATGATTACAGAATTGAAACCATCACCCTCCGTTAATGACTTGAATCGAAGCATGTCGCTCCTTAATCTCCAGGGGAGCTCTCCCGACGAACCTATGTTGCCGTCCTCGTCCATTGCGACTATCATCGCCATCTTCATTGTATCACTATACGGAAATGGGTGCTGATATGTGAGGGTGGTGGTCATAGCCTTCGATTGTGATGTTCTCGTACGTGAATTCATCGATGCTGGTAATGGCGGGGTCGAGACGTAAAGTAGGAAGCTTCAGTGGCTCCCTCTCGATCTGCATCTTCGCCTGCTCCATGTGATTGAGATAGAGGTGACAGTCCCCCCCAGTCCAAACGAACTCACCCGGTTCCAGTCCGCATACCTGGGCAATCATGCAGGTCAGCAGGCTATACGAAGATATGTTGAATGGAACGCCGAGGAAGGCATCGGCACTCCTCTGATACAGATTACAGGATAGCCTCCCCTCGTTCACATAGAACTGGAAGAAGGCATGACAAGGCATCAGTGCCATTTCATCCAATTCACCTACATTCCATGCTGATACTATGATACGCCTACTTTGTGGGTTGTTCCTTATGAGTTCAATTGCACCTTGGATTTGGTCGATTACCCTACCGTCATTTGACTCCCAGAATCTCCATTGCTTTCCGTATACCGGCCCGAGGTCTCCATTATCATCAGCCCACTCATTCCAGATCCTTACTTTGTTCACCTTCAGGTATTCGATATTAGTATCGCCCGAGAGGAACCAAAGCAACTCGTGAATAACACTGGGCCAGTGGACCTTCTTTGTGGTGACAGCCGGAAATCCTTCAGATAGGTCGAATCTCATTTGATGCCCAAATACGGAAACTGTCCCAGTACCAGTCCTATCTTCTTTGATTGCTCCTTCATCGAGAATCCTCCTTAGTAGGTCGAGATACTGTTCCATATCTTCCACTGTGCAAGCAGGTAGTCCATCAAGAATGCGCTAAGGGGCGCCTCTCATTTTCTGGGTCTCAATAAACTGGTCCGCAAATCTCCTGTAAAGCACCCTCATAGAATCCTGCCGTTGCTCGACCCCTAGTTCAGCAATTTCATCTACCCAATTGTCGTCAATTCCCCCGCCTTGTGGATTCTGTGCCCACTCGGCGAAAGTGATCGGGTCATCGACAATTAGATCTATCCTCTTCCAAGGCTTAGGGAATTTGCTTCCAGGTGGCATGAAATCTCTAGCTCCAATGGACATAGTTACGGGAACCACTGGGACATTGGGAAATCTCGCTGCAAGCCTTGCGAAACCGGTCTTTGCAGCCTGAAGCATAGGGGGCGCCTCTCTCCTGGATCTGGTACCTTCTGGAAAAATTCCTAGGCAACGGCCACTATCTATTACATCAACCGCTCTAGCCAGGGCATCCCTCCCCCCATCTTCCCTGAATGTCTCGATCTGCCCCGTGGAGATCATAACAAATCTGTTTGGCTGCCTGTCGAAATGACCCTCCTTAGCCATGAAATGTATGGGCCTCTGCGAAGCAAGTATTTTGATGAAGGGATCTAGATTGCCCAGGTGATTCCCGCAGAAAATAGCAGCCCCTTTCATTGGGACCTTGTGCGCGCCTCTAATATGCACGTTTGTCACCGCCCTCAGAAGAGCAGGAACGTACTTCTCAAGAAATCTGTAGATCAACGGGGTGGAGAACTTCTCACTGGTCCCTTCTAGCCCGACCCACGTGGAAATCTTCTCCAATGACTGCTTGGAAAGGGCCATGACCCTCGCGAGTAGTAACCAGTTTCATAGTTTGCAGTTGAATATGTTGAATAAGCAAAACAATGAGAGGGGGCCATGGTGGGGAGAATTCCTTCACTGCTCGTATCGGTATTGATTTGCCTGCCCCTACTAGCTCCCACTGTTGCAGGGGAATGGGGCACTGATACTTGGCTGTCAAGCGTGATAGCCGAAGAGCGATTAGATAGCGGCGATGAGTTTGGCTGCCATGGATTCGAGGGCCTTGATACAACTGATGAGCCGTGGGTTATTGCAGCCTGCAAGGAATATTTGGAAGACCAGACGAACTCTTCAAGATGGGGAAAAAATCCCATTTCTTTTGGAATAAACTCACAGGTTATAGATTCTGAAATTGGTGACTCCTTGAAAAACTCCGGTTTTCAAATTGTAGGTGACATGGTAGAAGAGGCACCAGAGGGGCTGTACATAGCAATTAGGAATGGAGCCAGTCTGGAGAAGGGAGTAGCTGATAAGGGCCTGATTGAATCTGCAGATGAAGACTCACTGATAAGCGTCCACTGGAGGGCTCGGATTGGCGATTTACGAGTACGTGAGGACAAGGATGTTATCTCATGGTTAGAGGAGCAACCTGTTTGGTTCACTACATGGGGTGAGTGGCACCATCATCGAGAATCAGGAAACTCTACTTCGGCGTTTCTGCAAGGTTCTACAGTCACCATCGCGTCCTCTTCACATAAGACTGGCGGCGATTCGTGGATGGTTCCAGGAACGGTGATGGTTGAATTTGACTCTACAGTGTTAGATGTGACAGATTCCTTCGGCCTTCCCATGCCATTGCTAACTGGGAGTGAACGAAAACTCGTTGTGGGTTGGCGTAATGTGGATGGTGGAATCATAGTCACTCAAAACCCGAACACTACAGTATATGTCGAGTTGGATACTAATGCTGAACAAATTGAGGTTACTCCTATGGCCACATTCAACGATCTGAACTACTCAGTAACCGTTGTCGGCCACCATACAACCAACCTTTTCAGATGGACGCAGGATTTCTCCGGTACAGAACTAACTTTCACCTGGTTAATCGAGAGGCCATTTGATGATGAAGTGGGCTGGAAATTGCCCCTTTTCGCCCTAACAATGCTAATTGCAGTACCAATTTCCATAGTTTACCTGCTAAGAACGGACCAATTCTCTGGCTCTAGGAATTAGGGTCACTGAACAAAGGACCTTCGATTTCTACGCCTTCTCGAATCATGCGTGACACTATCCTCCCGACAGCGTCCGCAGAAAGAGCCTCAGGAGGGTGAACTCCCGGTGGAAGCATATCTGGGTCCTTGAGCCACTCTTCAACACAGCATACAGTTACCAGGCCGGTGGTCCTAGCCATGGAATGCCCATCATCACCACCGTGATCCTGCACCCGCCAAGTCATCCTACGTCCATCATGCCCTTCAGCGAACACTTCCATCCAAGTGAATTCAGGTATTTTTTCATTATACTGCCATTCGGACGTAAGGCTCTGAAGGTCTAATTCTCCCGACTCTCTCTCATCAATGAACCTTTGAATGTGCCCAGGCCACCTTACAGTATACTCTGATAGTTCTACAGCAGGAATTGTTCCTAGGACGCTCCTAAGGCCATCTGTTAGGAAAGCTTCCATCTTGCCCTTCTCCGGAACCTCGATTTCGTGTCTCTCAGATAGTGCCGGCAACGTCACTAGTTCCGAATCTCTGATTACTCTTGCAGGTCTAGTATACTCAGCCACCACATCAATAGGCGAAAATGGCGCCATGTAGTTCCAACCATCCGTGGGCCCAGTTGGATTTCCGCCAACCCTAACTTCGCCACTTTTCAATGCCCCCATTTCTCCGTAAGCCAGAGAAAGGAGCATGTTGGATAGGCCCGGTGCAATACCAGTATCCCACAGTATGGTCGCCCCGTATTCCTTGGCCTTTTCCTCATCTCTGTCAGGAGTGAACTCGCTGAAACTAAGATCAACAGTTCTCCATGGTAGCTCTGCTAGTGATGTTGTACTCGAATGCCCGATGTCACCAGGTAGCATATTGACCACAATGTCATTATCCGCATCGAATGTAATGCCGTCCCTTGATGAAACTAGATCCAACATCAAATCTATCGGGTCTTCATCTGGCTCTAGATGATGAATCTCTATGCCGGAAACCCCCATTACGCGATGTGGCTGGGGATCGTAGGCATGTACAGTAATTCCCGATTCTGCGAACTTCCTTGCGACATAGGAACCAACCAGTCCAACACCGAAGCAGTGTATCGCCACCATGACTCTCGGGATGCGGCTGCGTTATTCGTTCTAACTGTCCGTAATTTTTCTAGTAAATTATAGCGATGCCTTGATTGGGTGCAATACCTGCCGCATTGCATGGATAAGGCCGGAAGGATAGACCCATGGTCATCTGAGCAATCAACTGACTATGACCGAATAGTCAGTAAGTTCGGATTGTCCTCGGTTGACGCCGGCACTCTGCCAAATCCAGGGATGCTACATCGTAGGGGCATAGTCTTCGGCCACAGAGATCTCGACGTAGTAGTTGAATGCATGAGCGTCGGAGACCCATTTGGCGTTCTTACTGGACTGATGCCCAGTGGTAGGATGCACCTTGGACATAGTATGGTAATCGAACAAGTTAGATGGTTCCAGGAACAGGGCGCAGACGTTACAGTTGCCGTAGCCGACCTCGAGGCCCTGGCAACTCGTGGTACTTCACTAGCAGAGGGTCGCGACACGGCTCTTCGCGAATATGTGCTCAACTATGCAGCATTGGGACTTGATCCAGATAACACCAACGTCTACTTCCAGAGCACTAGGCCTTCTGTTCAGAGGCTTGCATTTACTCTAGGGCAGCGGACGAACCTCTCTGAATTCGAGGCAATCTACGGTTTCAACGGAGAAACGAACCTGGCACACGTGCAAGCACCCATGGTGCAAGTTGGCGATATCGTGCACCCTCAGATGGACGAGTATGGCGGACTCAGACCTATCGTCGTTCCAGTGGGGGTTGATCAGGACCCACATCTGAGGCTGACTCGGGACATTACCCAGAAGAGTAACTGGTTCAACGTCAAGCAAAGAAAGTCAGGGGGTCTAACCGTGGCTCTATCTATCCAGGATGGAAATCGTTCTCAGTTAGGAGTTTCGGAATCAGGAAAGGTCGACATGACCTCACGAAAGTCTATGATGTCAAATTTAGAATCATCAATCAAAGATTTAGGATTCTCCGATGTCAAAACAAACCCGAAACACGGTACAATCGAGATTCCCGGGGCAACAATTTCTGATAAATTTCGAATTAGGATGAAATTGCTTTCTATCGAGAGAATGAATGGTGGAATGGGACTCTTGCCCCCAAGCTCAACCTACCATAGATTCGCCGTTGGAATGACTGGCGACAAGATGTCATCTTCTAAGCCAGAAAGTACAATTTTCATGGATGATGATATCGAGGTGATGTCAAAGAAGGTCAAGAGGGCCATTAGTGGCGGACAGCCTACAGTAGAGGAACACCGTAGGCACGGAGGGGACGTTGACAAGGACGTTGCATTCCAATACTTGCAATTCTTCTTCGAGCAAGACGACAATGCTTTGCATGAGGTCCAGAAAGAATACGAAAGTGGCAGGCTACTGGCTGGCGAGGTGAAGCAAATCTGCATCGACAGAGCAACAGAATGGCTAGGAGAACTCGCAGAGAAGAGGATGCATTGGGAAGATAGAGTAGACGAGTTCCTAGCGCAAGATGCACTCTAGCCGAGGTCGAATACCGGTATCTCAGGCCCGGTTTCCAAAACTTCCTTCTCCTCATCCATCAATTGCCTTGAAATCGCATCTAGATGTATGATCTGACTCCTCCCCCTGGGGTCCAGTAGCTCCACAGTGACATTGCTAGAGCCGTCCTTCACCCTATCCAAATTTTCCAGTATTTGCAAAGCTGTTTCAGTAACGCCACCATCTTCATCACCCCTGATCACCGTCTCTATCGCATTTTCGAATCGCCTAATAACGCCCTCTATGTTTGTCACATATCCGCTAGATGAGCCGCCAGGGGAAACCTCCAAGTCCAGCTCAGGGATCCTAATCGTACATGACGACGACCTCACAACCCTAGCCATAGCCTTCTCGCTATCATCTACAACTAGTGAGGAAAAACCAGGTTTTCTTCCGTCCGAAGGGATGAAATCTGTGTGCTTCCAACCGCAAGATCCACACAAGACTGTGATTTGCGTGTGCTCACCGAAATATGGGATTTCGTCGTTCATCGCTAGCATCGTCAAAGCTTCTGAGTCCCCACATTGTGGGCAGGGAGCATCCACCTTGCTCTGCATGAGTTACTTCACCCTAGCACTTTCGAATGTTGGAGGAAGTAGAAGGAGTCTTGTATTCCCAAGACGTACTAGTTGGCCACGCATGTCTCCTTCCACAAATTCCTGTATTCTGCCTACTGCCAATTGCAATTCCATGTCCCTAGACATCAAACCCGTCATTTCTACGATAACAATGTCTCCATCAGAAATCCAATCCATGAGTTGGGCAATTCCGGTCACGTCCTCAAGTATCGCTCTGTGAACTATCACATCGCCCTGAGTCCTCGGTACAGGTGCATGGGTATATTTCACCCCTAAGTCGTGATAGGGCTCCCCAGGTTCGATGGATCCAGTATTTTGATCGGAAATGCTGGGCATTTCGACCCATTTGGGGCCATCGTCTCCTTGACTCATGTCATTTCGAAACTCATTTGACGCTTCATACCTTCTGCACAGGTGGAAAATATCAGTACAATGTAATACAATTCTTGCAGCCCCACCTCCCGTCGCATTGATAAGGGGTCGATTTTAGTCAATATCACTGGCAACTCCGCCGGTGATTACTATGGACGCAACAACTACCGCAATCAAGACTGGCACCAGCACCGTTGGCATCACTTACGATGGGGGTGTTGTCGTTGGTGCGGACCATAGGGCAACAATGGGTCATTTCATTGCAAATAAGTCCGTCCAGAAACTATTCAGGATTTCCGATAACATTGCACTAACTACTGCCGGCCTGGTTGGGCATGCTCAGTCTCTATCGCGAGTTCTCGCAGCCGAATTGAAGTTGTACGAACTAAAGAGGGACGCACCAATGACCGTGAAGGGTGCAGCTACGTTCACAGCAAACATTCTTTCAGGTAGGCCCCACTACGTTCAGCTGCTAATTGTCGGTGTCGACCCCTCCGGTTCAAGTGTCTACAGCATCGACTCAGCTGGTGGCTCTATTCCTGATGTATACTGTGCGACCGGCTCAGGAAGCCCATACATGTACGGGGTTCTAGAGGACCAATTCCAGGAGGGGATGACCAAACAGCAGGCTTTGGCAGTAGCTGCAAAGTCCCTTCTCGCTTCAGCTCAGAGGGATGCCGCGAGCGGAAATGGCATGGATCTAGCCTACATCACAAATGAAGAAGGTTTCACACAATTATCCGAAGAGGAAGTCAGCGAACTTCTCTCTTCGCTTTGATCACATTCCCGGCCTAGCGCCGACTTGGCCTAGTTGCCTGCGGAAAAGAGAAGGATACTATGAGACTGACACTACCTGAGATTAAGAGGAAGATATCCAAGCTGATCCCTGATGATATTGATTCAGAAGTGACCTTAGAAGCAGGCTCGATAGCAATTATTACAAAGCAACCCGGACGATTCTCAGGAGGTTCTGAGAGTCTTACCGTCCGCATTGCTAAGACTATCAAAAGAAGGGTCGTAGTGAGGCCACACCCAGATATTCTTGCTGATGATTCCGCGGTTCATGATGCAGTAAATCGAATAATTCCTCCTGAGGCAATGGTTAGGAACACATGGTTGGATCCTGCATTATCAGAGGTCATTCTAGAATGCGACGACCCCTCTTCAGCAGTAGGCCCTAAGGGTGCACATATCAATGCCCTCAGGGACGAGATTGGCTGGCTGGTTAAAGTTGAAAGGGCCCCTGCGAGGGAAAGTCGCACCCAGCACGACATCCGCCGTTACCGAAAGGAGCTTGCAGATGAGAGGAAATCCCTATTGAAGAAATTTGGAACTAGGATATACCGGCCCCAAAGGCCCGGTGAGTCGTGGGTACGAGTTTCAGCACTGGGCTCTTACAGGGAGGTTGGAAGGGCTATGCACCTCGTGACTACAAATGAGTCGAAGGTTTTGGTCGATGTCGGTGCCAAGCCCACAAGTAACCAAAATGAGGTTCAACCATTCTTTGCAGCACCGGAACTTCTCCCATTAGATAATTTAGATGCCGTAGTAATCACCCACGCCCATGTCGACCACATTGGCATGCTCCCCGTTCTTTTCAGATATGGATACAAGGGCCCGGTATACTGTACTCCACCTACTCGCGATCTGATGACGCTTCTGCAGATCGATTACATCAAAGTCTCACAAGCAGAGGGAAATGAAGCACCTTACTCGAAGGCAGATATTCAAGAGTGCATTAAACACGTAGTCGATGTCAACTGGGGCGACAAGACCGACATTGCGCCAGATGTCAAGATGACGATGGAGAATGCTGGACACATTCTCGGCTCTTCTAGCGTGTACATGCAGATTGGAGAGGGCAAGTCTGAACACAGACTACTGTTCTCTGGTGACATCAAATATGAGAAATCATGGTTGTTCGATGCGGCAACTGTACGCTTCCCCAAGGTTGACACACTTGTTATCGAATCCACCTATGGGGGACCACAGAGTATCCAACCAACAAGGCAGCAGGCTAGCCAGGAGTTACAGGATCTTGTTACGGACACATTGAACAGGAAGGGGAAGATATTCTGCCCAGTATTTGCCGTCGGCAGGTCTCAAGAGGTTATGCTGGCGATTGACGAACTCTTCAAGTCGGGCAAAGTCCCGCCCGTAACAGTTTGGCTTGATGGGATGATTAGCGAGGCGAGCGCCATCCATTCCAGCCATCCAAATTTCTTGAACAGGGAATTGAAGAAGAGTATGCTCAGAGGAGGGGATCAGAACCCATTCAACTCCTCATGGTTCAAGCAAGTAGACTCACGCGAGTTGCGCGAGTCGATTCTACTGGACCCAAGCCCCTGCATTGTCCTAGCCACGAGCGGAATGATGACCGGCGGACCAATAATCGAGTACCTGAAGCACTGGGCACCCGAGCCAGGCAATACGCTATGCTTCGTTGGCTACCAGGCATCCGGAACTCTGGGACGGAGACTGCAGGAAGGGCATTCCCATGTACCATTGATGGACAAGGGCCAGACATTGATGCTGGATGTAAATTGCAACATGGTAATCATTGACGGATTCAGTGGCCACTCGGATAGGAATCAATTGATGGATTACGTCTCCGCGTTGAACCCTACTCCGAGAAAGATCATCTGCCATCATGGCGATCCACAGACTTGCAATGCCTTCAGGATGGGGCTCCGCGAGAGGTTCAAGGTCCAGACCTATGCCCCCGCAAATCTGGAGACTCTCCGACTGTCATGATTACAGCACGGGAATGTCGAAGCCAGCATCCGAAGGGTCCCCCACCGATGCCCCCCGATCAAATTCTGCCTCATCTGTCCATTCGATTACCTGCTCGGAAACAGAATCGGCATCATTTCCGGTAGTGACGGCAAAACCCGCTGGAACTGGTGCTAGAAGGAGCATGGCCCAGGCCTCAGCGGTAATCGTCCTTTCTACAATCATTATTGCCAATGAGGTTAGAACAAGTATCGTGGAAAAGCCCAGCGCAACCCATCTAAGCCACCTCATGTCAACACCAAAGGGGGTTTAGAAGTTCATCTTTACCACGACAAAGTGATGAACCTGCATTATTGGCCGATTACGTGAGTGTTGAGTGGCAATTGCGGAGATGCGTTTGCGGCCATTCATTCGGCTGTAAAGAAGGGGCCACCCCCTCATGCACTAAGTGCGGCTCTGCGAACTCCAAAAAAACCTCAATTTTTGCTGACTCTCGTCAACTTGCCGTAGCAGTATCAAACGCAAACATGCCTCGGGAAATAGCTCATGACATTTCGAAAAGGATTCAGACTATGGAAGAAAAATCCGAACTATACATGTCCAATAATTTTGGAAATATAAGATCCAGAACTATCCAAGCGATGCGCTATGCCACTGATGACGCTGGAATACTGACCATCGAGTCGCTAGAGGAGGAACTCGGCAAGATGGGGATTAATGAGCCCACTCCACAACATCTGATAGGTCAAGCCGAGGTAGAAGGAATTCTACTCAGAAATGACTCTGAAACATGGTCCTGGCTCTAGCAAAGTTCATGACGATTCGTCAACCGCAATCAATCCTAGGGGCCTGTGGGTTAGTCTGGTCTATGCTTGTTGCTTTGGGAGCAATAGACCCTGGTTCGAATCCAGGCAGGCCCACCACAATTCATTGAACCAACCGTTCAAGTCTAGGGCCCCCTTGCATAATCATGGATGAAGGCACAACCAACCTCTGGGGTTGGATCGTTAACATTATCTCCGCGGGAGGAGCTATTACTGGTATTCTGGCTATCTTTGCGTGGGTCAAGGAGGATGACTTCAATCCCGTTCTCTTTGGCATCAGCGCTGTAGGAGGCATCCTTATCCTCATCGTACTGCTTAATGTGCACGGGACCGATGGCGATGAGCAGGTCGAGCATTCGCGCGAGGTCCCCGATGTCCCCGTCAGCGAGGGCCTGCCTCATGGCGAGGGCATAACCGGGGATGAGTGACTCCAGGATTGGGAGCACGTGATCCTGGTTCGAACCAGGCAGGTCCACCAAAACCAATTTTTCCAATGCTAGTTGACAAATGCCCATTCAGCACTTGGAACTATTGTAAATGCGTATTTATCGCATCAATATCGAATTCTGATACTGCTACGCCCATGGCCTCTTCTTTGGTGAACCATCTGGCTTCTTCGATTTCGTCATCCTTGGGGTGAATCTCTTGACTCTCCAGATCTGAATTACACTTGTAAGTGAACGATACCCAATTTATTCCTTCATCATTGAAGATTTTTGCCTGAACTATCGCTCCGTCTTCGCTATCGCCAATGTTGCATTGACTATTTGCCGGATTAGGTATTTCAATCACAATGCCCAACTCTTCAAGGGCTTCTCTGACAGCTGCTTCGCGAGGATGCTCACCATAGTCCACGAATCCTCCTGGCAGGGTCCAACAACCAGTGAAGAAACCCCTCGAAACTTTGGCCATTAGAACCTCTCCTCTGGAATTAATAATGACTACTTTACTCACTACTCTGTGTATAGTCCGATAGACAGACTCTCTTGCCAATGGATCAACTGCACTATCGCTTATCGTCGAATCTTTCCAAGCCCAATTCTCCGGCCAGGCGATATCTGGAATCCCATAATTGACAATGTAATCTTTAGAGTCTAGCCTAATCCTATTAGTTCTTCTTAGTTTCCATGATATCCCCATGGAAGACACTTCTTCAGGCGTTGGAAGTCTAATTTTGAATCCGTTTTCAGATAAACTCCGGCCCATTTTCGGTATTGCTGGGCCATTGCCATCTAAATCAACGAGTAGCAATTTCCCATCGTGTTCAAGATGAATAAATTGACTATCCACGTTTTCATCCCATTCTCACTAATATCCCAGAATGGAACCCAATTGCTCTTTGTAAAATGAACCTGAATTTTGAAGGCTCTCCAATTCATTAGTTTCTAATTCAAGCTCGATAATTCTCTCTACGCCATCTTTGCCCAATACCACGGGCACCCCAATGTAGATGTCTTCCATGCCATACTCTCCATTGAGGTATGTGCTGCACGGCAGCACTCTCTTCCTATCTCCGAGAATCGCCTCGGCCATTATTGCAGCCGCACTGCCCGGAGCGTAGAAGGCACTACCCTTCTCAAGTAATTTCACAATTTCTCCACCTCCGCTCGCTGTTCTTTGACAAATAGCGCTCACTTCCGAATCACTAAGGAGCTGAGTTACAGGAATGCCATTTACGGTTGTGTACCGAGGAAGCGGTACCATCGTATCTCCGTGCCCCCCGAGAACCATTGCCTGAACGTCTTCATTGCTACATCCCACAGCCTCAGAGATGAAGTGAGTCATTCTAGCGCTATCCAATATCCCAGCCTGACCTACAACGCGGCTGTGAGGGAATCCTGTGATCCTCTGCATGTGGTATGTCATCAAGTCTAGAGGATTTGTAACCATTACAATAACTGAATCGGGAGCATGTTCCCTAATTCCCTTGCCTACCTGGGAAACGATATCTGCATTTTTCCCTATCAGGTCCTCCCTACTCATCCCAGGTTGGCGTGGGAAACCCGAAGTAACTACTACCACATCAGAACCTGCAATATCGGCATAGTCTTTGGTACCAGTAATTCTGCCATCGTAATTCAGCACTCTTCCTCCCTGGCTCATGTCCAGAGCTTTACCCTTCGCAAAGCCCTCGTATATGTCCAGAAGAACAACCTGTCCTACGTTTCTTTCAGCCAAGACGAATGCACATGTAGCACCGACATTGCCCGCTCCAATTACTGCAACCTTTCTTGCACCTGTTGTCATTGTTCTTTCGCCGATGGCACCAGTCTTAGCCCTTTGCTGAGGAAACTTTGCTGTGAGTAGGAACGATATTCAAGAGATTACGTTTCGTTTGCAATGAGAAATATGAATCGCCCACTAGCAGCAATCAGTTTGGTCGCCTTTATTCCCACTATTTCCATCCTATTTACACTGAACTATAATGATGATGAGTTGACATCACAGATATTCTTTATGGCTTGCAAATTGTGGCTACTAGTTGCCCCAGCATACTGGTATCTACGTGTCGAGGGAAATGAAATCTCCCGTTCTCCAGCTGACAAAGAGGGTCTTGTGATGGCTGCAATCACCGGCATTCTAATGTCAGTAATAATAATCCTGATGTGGCTCATCTTCGGGGATACCATAGATAAGGATTCAATGCTAGCCGAGATGGAAACCACTGGATTAACAGATATCCGAATTTATGCCGCTGGGATGTTTTATTGGATCTTCTTCAACAGCCTTCTTGAGGAATATGTTTTCCGATGGTTCGTTACTACAAAGGGAATTGATTTGCTTGGTAGCGAATTGGCTGCGATAATTCTCTCTGCCACCCTATTCACGCTTCACCATGCAATCGCACTGCATTACTTCGGTTTCGTTTGGTGGCAAACGATCATGGCTTGCTTCGGCCTTCTTTGTGCCGCAGCGATATGGTCTTGGTTGTACATTCGCCACAAGTCAATTTGGGTTTGCTGGCTTTCTCATGCTATTTGCGATATCGCAGTTTTCGGAATTGGATATATCATAATCTTCGGCTGAGTTCTTGGTGAAATTGCCCAGCCGACGGTTTCAATAACGGCCTTCAATTGGATTCAAATTAATTCAGATAGGCGTTACGATGAGATTAGGTGTGTTGAAGGAAATTGATGGTGAGAACAGGGTTTCAATTGTACCTGGGTCATTAAAGAAATTGAAGAAAATGGGCTTCGAAGTTGTCGTGGAGTCCGGTGCTGGCGTGATTTCACACAATAGTGATTCAGATTATGAGGCCGCTGGTAGCACTGTCGCAAGCAGGGAAGAAGCAATGACTTGTGATGTTATAGTATCAATTTCAATGCCCGAAACTTCCAATATTAAACAGGGTCAGATTATCGCCTGTGTATCTGATCCATTCAGGAATCCGGCAAACGTAAAGAAATGCGCAGATAAGGGAATTACCTTGATTAGCATGGATATGATACCAAGGCGCCTTTCACGTGCCCAGGCGATGGACGTTAACTCTAGCCAAGATAACCTCGCGGGTTACAAAGCCGTATTACTAGGTGCAGCCCATGTACCCAGAGGAATACCGATGATGACCACAAGCGCTGGAACCGTACGTCCTTCCAAGTTCGTTATCATGGGCTCAGGTGTGGCGGGACTCCAAGCTATAGCAACAGCAAAGAGGCTTGGCGCTGTTGTATATGCTTCTGATGTACGTAAATCCGCAGCCGAGCAAATAGAATCTGTTGGGGGGCGCTTCATTGAAGTCGATGGGATGGATGATTTCGAGGATGAGTCAGGATATGCCAAGCCCCTAACTCCGGATTTTATTCAGAAAGTTAACGATACAGTCTGCGAAGTTGCAAGTGATGCCGATGTGATAGTGACAACAGCCAGAATATTCGGAAGGCCCGCACCAATCACCGTTCCAAGCACTGCAATTTCATCATTTAAACCCGGATCAGTTGTGGTGGACATGAATGCCGATGTAGGTGGGAACTGCGAGATGACAGTTCCAGGGGAAGTGGTGACTACAGACAATGGAATTACAATAGTCGGGACCAAGAATCTTGCTGGTGAGTTGGCTTCAACAGCTAGTATGCTATTCTCGAATAACATGACTACTTTCCTATCAACATTGGTTGACGATAACGCCCTTAGAATTGATATGGATGACGCGATTCTCGTCGGGGCTCCCGAAGGTGACGATTTCTATGTCGCTGGCATGGGGGGCGTCCTCCTTTGTCACGATGGAGAAATACATCCCAAGCAGACGAGACTGTCGGAGGTTGTTGCCAAATGTTAACGATGGCCACACTAGTTGCCAGTATCACGGTTTTTGTCCTGGCAATTTTCCTGGGTTTTGAGTTGATTAGTAAGGTTCCGCCCACTTTGCACACGCCTCTGATGTCAGGCGCCAATGCAATTTCCGGCATCACTATTGTCGGTGCACTGATACTTTCCAATGCCGAATTCAACAATGGAGATCCAGGAACAGCATCCTGGCTAGCATTCATCGCTTTGGTTATGGCTACAATCAATGTAGTTGGAGGATTTATGGTCACCAACAAGATGCTCGAGATGATAGCAGGTAAGAAACGCCGAGGTGGAAACTGATGGTAGACCCAGTAGTCTGGGATATAGGATACTTGGTTTCTGCCGCACTGTTTATTCTCGGCATTAAGCGCCTATCGAGTCCACGAACTGCCCCTCAGGGAAACATGCTAGGGGCATTTGGCATGCTACTCGCTGTCCTCGTCACTCTCGTGAAGATGTATACCGAGGAAGTGATCGGATATGAGTTGATTATCGGCGGATTAGTGACTGGATCAGTCATTGGTTACGTAATGGCTACTCGCGTTGAAATGACTGAGATGCCAGAATTGGTCGCTTTGTTCAATGGTTTCGGAGGAGGTGCATCCGCACTCGTCGGATTGTCCGAAGTCCTAAACAGACTACAAGAATCTGATGTCCCCGAACCAGGAGTTGAATTATATGCCATATGGGTCGCAATTGGACTCTCCGGTATTGTCGGTTGGGTCACTTTGACTGGCAGCCTCATGGCAATGGGCAAGTTGAGGGGTGGGTTCTATATCCCCTTCACCAAGAAAGATGATCGCGGCAGAAGGAAGTGGGTGAATTTCCCCACGTGGGGACCCCCATGGCTGAACTTTGTCAAAGGGTTCGTGCTACTAGCTTGCCTTTCTCTGATAGCCCTTACCGTCCAAGATCCCCACAACTATGACTATGTGTATTCACTAGTTTTACTCTCTTGTTTACTCGGCGTCCTCTTTGTCATCCCAATTGGTGGTGCTGATATGCCAGTTGTAGTCAGTCTACTTAATTCAATGTCTGGAATAGCTGCAGCATTCACAGGCTTCGTTATTGGCAATAATGTGTTAATTATCGCCGGCTCTATGGTGGGTGCAGCAGGGCTGATTCTCACATTCATAATGTGCAAGGCAATGAATAGATCCCTCACAGCGGTCCTCTTCAAATCCTTTGGAGGAGGAGGCAGGGAATCAGTTACTCGTACAAAGGTCGGCAGCGATCCCGAGGAGGTTGCGATGGTATGCGATGGAATTAGCAAATGCGTAATCATTCCCGGATATGGGATGGCCGTAAGCCAGGCACAGCATGCCGTGAAAGAATTCGCTGATTTATTAGAAGCCCAAGGCGTCGAAGTATCTTATGGCATTCACCCTGTAGCAGGCAGAATGCCAGGGCACATGAATGTCCTACTAGCTGAAGCAAGCGTACCATATGAGCAACTCATTGAGATGGATGATATCAACTCAGAGCTCCCCGAAACCGATGTGGCTCTAGTTATCGGTGCAAACGATACGGTAAACCCCGTTGCTAGATCGGGAGAGGGGCCATTGGGGGGGATGCCGATTATCGATGCAGATAAGGCACGGGTAGTCGTGATAATCAAACGTAGCTTATCCGTTGGATATGCCGGTGTCGACAACGACTTGTTTTTCGAAGATAAGACCATGATGTTATTCGGCGATGGCAAGAAGATGATGAACGAGTTAAACGCGGCTATCAAGGAGTTCTGAGGATTAGTACCCCCAACCGTTATTTGACATCGACTCCGAGAAAGGCACGGTGATAATGTGGGAGTGAGTGCTAGAAGGCTCTTGGCCTGCCTTGTAATAGTGGTCGCAATATCGCTCCCAGCACTGGGTATGAGCAAGGGACCAGGAGCATACAATTCAAACGACGAGCTGACAGTGAAGTATGGCTGCTCTTGCCACAACAATGGCGCCCCTTCTGATCGTGCTGTTGTAATGGTCACTGGAGTCCCACTATTGTACGAGCCTTCGGCACAGTATCAACTTACAATTCGTGTTGCTGACTCGCTAACCCTCTCAGGCGGAGAAGGTAACACTCATGCAGGATTTTTACTGTCATCTGACTCGATAGGGAATTTTTCATGGGATGAAGGTGAGGATATTCGCTATGCAGAGGGTCGGTCGGATGATGCTTCGCATTCCGACCCCAGTGCTGATGGATTTTGGCAGATTGTTTGGGAGGCCCCAAACGAAGACGTCGGCTCAATCCAATTCTGGCTCGCTGGTAACTCTGTCGACGGAGCCGGAATTCCTGATGATATGGATTATTGGAATATCCTATCCTTCACAATTAGCCCACCTGGCACAATTACCACCGACGAGAGCGGGGCAACTCTAGAGACCAGAACCATATCAGTCGGTACATATGACTCTCTTTTCCTTATTGAGGTATCAGAAGAGCAGTTGGAGCAAGAACGGCAGGATGCACTGTCACATCGTGTTTTCTCTCAAGGAAATCTATTCTTCTGGACAAGCCTAACAGCCCTAATTATCGGAGCGGTTGTTCAAAGGGAGATACTGGAGAGGAAATACGACGATGGCCCAGATTTCCTCGCTAGTGAGTTAGCATATCCACAGGCCTTCCGTAGATCTGTTGCTTCTGCAATCACTTTCTACTTGGCTATAGATTGGGCTAATTCAGACACTCCCATGACATTCCAAGGTGTCGATTTCACACATTTCGCCACTGGAACGGCATTCTTCATCAGTGCATGGGCCGCATATGGCGTCTACAGGACTATTCTAGCAGCCAGGACAGAACCTAAAGTGAAGGATGTATTGTGAGCGTAGATCAAGACCAGAATCCCAGAAATGTGAATCATTCACAGCATTTCGAGGAACTACATACATTGGCAAGAAAATCTGCTTTCTTGTTCATATTCCTGTGTATAATATGGTCATTTGTCTGTGACCAGGCAATTTCCTTATGGCTAGAGAAATCCCCATTACCCGCAGGACCGAACAATGAGAATTTGGCAATTTTCGAACCATTCGATTGGATACATATTCGTTGGAGTTTAGTCATGTTACTATCAATCGTATCGATAATGCCCCTAGTTTCTGTAATGTCTTACAAATTCGCAAAGCCGGGACTATATCCTAGAGAGAGAAAATGGCTAATTTCCGTACTGATTCTAACAACGGCAATGGTTCCGATTTCAATTTTGGTAATTTGGGCTTTCGGGCTCCCTGCTCTTTTTGATTTCTCTATGTCCCATACAGTTCCCGAAAGCGTTCTAGTCAGGTATGATGCTGCGTCGATATTCTCTCTTGGTTTAGGCGCTACTTGGGTGCTAGTGGTTTGGTCAGTAACTACTACCACCCTTTCACTTTCGAGAATTTTCGGCATGGTGCACTCTGGTAAGGCCAGATTCCGGAATAGGTTACTGGCAATTTCTTCTGGGATAGTTATCCTCACACTACCTGTTGAATATGATGGATTGAAAATACTAATTGCGATTCTGATAGCACTCTCAGCCGATAAGGTATCACAAACAGCTCCAGTAAAAATGGAATTGTGGGAAGCCCATGCAAATACTGAATCAACTAGCTAGCAGTTTGGCATTGGTTTGAAAGGCTGTACTATTGGGCTAAGTCCATGGGCAAACCAGGGTCGTTACAGCTTCTCAGAATTGTAGTAGCAGTAGCATTGATCATTTGTTCTGCATTAGTTAGCGTATTCTCAGACTCAGTTAACGATGCTATCAGTTCTACCGTTAGTGGCAATCAAGAGAAGAGCGACTACGATATGGTCGGCCTTTCAGATGAAGAGAGATGGCCAGTACTCCGAGTAAGCTTTCCAGGAAAGCCCTTTCCAAATTCCAAATTGGGGGAAATTTTCGACGGTAACCTTTCTGCTCAGAAATATATTTCTGAGATGAGTGGGGGTAACTCACAATTAATTCCCACGATAATCGATAGTGTATGGGAATCGCCATACGATGATTCCTACTGGGGAACAGATTCTGAGTTCGAGAGAGATTCTGGAGACGGATCTGGCGGGGCCAGAGAACTTGCCAATCAGGCCATTGTTTCTTTGCTCCGGGGGCAGAACCTTTCGATTTGGGATCTCAATGGAGATTTCGTAATTGACCGCCTTCTTATTCTTCATTCTGGAAACCCACAAGAGGAGGGCGGCCCTTCCAGTACAATCTGGAGCCACTTCTCACCATTCCAAGAACCAATCGAGATCGGTGACTACAGGTTTGAGCACTACACCATGGCCTCAGTTCACGGTGGACTTGGAGTTACTGTTCACGAAATGCTGCACCAAATGGGGGCAGTTGACCTATATGATGTACATAGTGACTCACCCACAAAATCATGGTATGGTCTCGGTGACTGGGACATAATGGCCAGTGGAAATTGGTTAGGCGATGGGGATATGCCATCCCTTCCCTCATCTTCTACATTAGAATTAATTGGAGCAACAAAGCCAATCATTCCAGATTTACATCTTGATGGAAATTTCACATTGCGCCCAATTTCGCTAGGGGGTTCGCCTCTAAAGATTGAGATTTCCGAAGGTGAATTCATTTGGCTAACCCTGAGATCAGATATTGGTTTCGACAGGGGCTTGCCCGGCCACGGCATATTAGTGGAGCAACAAGACATATCATTCGGCGATATAGGCTCAAATCTGGTAAATACCGACCCGACTAAGCCATGGGTAAAGATTGTTGAAGCAGATGGGAACGATGCTTTGCTTAGAGCGCGCGACTATGGCTCTTCTGGCGATACTTTCTCAACCGGTGATCGATTTGGACATACGGGGCATCAAATATGGGACAATAGGGGAAGACTAGTTCCATGGACAATTACAGTGACCTCACTTTCAGTCGAGACGACTACAGTTGAATATGACTTCGTAGGGGACCCCAATTCCACTATAGAGTTGCCAAGAAACCCTATTGTTTTGCTTCCAAACGAGACTGCGCACGCAAAGATATACTCCGATATAGAGTGTGACTTCGCTACTGATTTATCCAATCAGGCTCAAAAACACACAGAAGAAAACGGCGCCTATATTTTGGAAATTCTGAACTTGTCACAAACATCTTCTGCTAAAGGTGAGATTACCGGTACACTGGGTTGTCTAGATAGGCCAATGACTCATGTCTCTATTGGCTGGAGTGTTGTAAACCACAGATTATCCAGTGAAGTCTTGGAGGCTACTATTGCATGGGACGAACAATCAATTGTCGAGTTTTATCCGAAATCTACAGGTGAAGGGGCTAGGACTTACACGATTACTGTAGATGGTCCGGCTGGACGAATCTCCACATCGGAAACATCTGGAACATATCTTCCTGGGGATCCTATTGTTCTGGCGATCAATCCCGATGGGCTACTCGAGCCTAGGATGATAGCTCGTGGTGAGCTCGTAATAGTTGACTCCAAGAATATCGAACAAAGAATCCCCATCGTCCTTAACTCAGAGGGGGAGCTGCCTTTCGGGGCATTAAATTGGCTTGCAATACCGTCTAACGCAATCTCAACTGTACTTTTACTACTTGCCTTCTCCGTAGCTACTGGTAGTAGAAAATTGCCCGAAGATATTGAGAAAGGCCTCTAAACAAACATCCTCAGATTCTTCTCGGGTTGCTCCACCTAGAGTCAGAAGGCGGACGAGAGATTTGCAGATACCTCCATTTACCATCATCCATTATCGGGTATAACCAGTGCTTATTGACTCCAGAAGCAAGCCTTGATGATAGGCATGCTTCAGCCCAGTTATCTGGACCTTCACTTGTGGGGTCGACTACAAGCCACGGGGCATGCGCATCGCCAACACTCCCAGAATAGCACCTCCAAGTACTCCCGTACTTGAATCCAGAACGAGTATTCAACCCCCTGATCCATAAGTCATATAGGATACTAGCAGATATGGACATACTCTCATCAAGATTTGATTTGACGATCTCTGCCTCAATGTAGTCCAATTGACGACCGCCATGGAGGGGTATGCCAATAGATTCGAGCGGCCATTTCGTTTGTGAAGGAAAGAATAATCCGTTACCAGAAATGCACTTAGACTCCATCTTTGATATTTTATCAAAAACATCCTGTGTCGGCTCCGGCATCTCACCCCTAGGATTGGACTCACTGAGCCGGTATGTTACTACGGACTGTTCATCGTCAATAACGAGAACTTCTGGTATTCTCCCTCTTTCTTCGACTTGCACACACCAGTTGAGGAGGTCTTTCAGCACGCTTTCTCCACCATCCAAACTCGTGCTCAATCGATCTTTCGACTCGAACCACAATATTTCTGATTCGGGTGCCCCCTTGCTCGGGTGGCTGTCCGATGACCACCTCATAGCCCAGGAATTACTTTCACCAAGGCCCATTGCCTGAAAATTTTCTGATAACACTACTTTGTTTCCAGGTACTCTTAGTGCCTCAAGGACTGCCGACTCTAGCAATGTCCTTTCATTATCCCCAATTCTCTTTGTGAGCCATAGGGAAAATTCCTCTAAGTCATTTAACCCATCGAATTCTACTCCTCTATGGTCTCGACAGAATATTACCTCTGAATCTGTGAGTAGTAAACCGGGTCCTTCGACTATTATTCCGATTGCTGACTTTTCCCATAGCCTACTATATGAAGAACCGTCGTATAGAATACGATTCTCTCGGTACTGCATAGTTACATGCGAGGGGCTAACAAATTAGACGCTATCCCCAAATATCATCTGTCTAGTCATCCTCGCCAATATATGTCCGCCGAACCAGAAACCGCCAGACAGGAAGGCCTGTCGAGACTAATTTCATTGCTAGATTCAATAGACGGATCAAAAGTCACCCTGATCGGGGACACCATGCTTGATAGATACCATCACGGTTTCGCAAACAACCTCAACTCTACAGCACCTGTTCCGGTATTGAAAATACTAGATTCGGAAGAGTCCCCGGGCGCGTCAGCTCACATTGCAATAGGATTGACATCATTCGGCATGGATGTATCATTCCATACGGCAATTGGTGATGATGATGAAGCCACTTCGATCATGTCATCACTGAAATTAAATGATATTGAATTGAGTAATATTATTCAGGTTGAAGGGAGGAGTACTTTGACGAAGAATCGCTTCTTTGCGAGTAGGGAGAGCCTCCTAGATAGGCGGCAAATTCTACTACAGGCTGATAGGGGCCCCACAGAAGCGTTAGATCAAACAGTCTCAAAGTCTCTTACCGACTCTGCACTTTCCAATATCCCTGACAGTTGCGCATTGGTAATTTCTGACTATGACAAAGGCGTTGTTACAACAGAAGGTGCCCAGTCTTTGATCGAAATGGCAACAATTTCAGGAATACCCGCAATTGTTGATCCAAAGCTTACTGGATTGGATAAAAGCAGAGGGGCTACAGTGGTAATATTCGAGAAGCGTGGAATGGCACTATTAGCAAGAAGGATGGGTCTAGATGACGAAGATGCTGCAAACAGACTCTTGGACGAGTACTCGTGGCAAGGCATACTCGTCCTGGGGGGGATTCATGGAATGTTCCTGTATCAAAAGGATCATGACAGCTCATTCATGCCTTGCATGGCTCCCACAGCAGAACAACAGATTGGAATGCACGATGCTGCTGCCACATCACTTGCTGCGGCGTTGGGTTCCGGACTGTCACTTTATGATGCTGCATTACTTGCTTCGGCTGCTTGTGACTGTGTTCTATCAGCTAGCTCCGGCCAAGACTACATTGACAGAGCAACCCTGGGTTTATGGCTCGACGAACTGTCATGGCAGATGCGAATCTCTGATAGATAGAGCAGTTTCCCATGGCATTGAATAGTGTTGGTTATACGCGAGTAATGTGACTCGAAAGAACTCTAGCGCCGTATTGGCCCCGGTCATAGCTTCTTTTTTCATTGTAACGATAATGCAATCAATTTCTCTTGCAGAAGACTCCGCCGAAGGATATCCGACCATTGTTTCCCTTGACATAAACAATGGAATGGTAATTTCAGAGTATTCAATCCTTTCTGGCAATATCCAGAACGAGCAGTTACCAATTTCAGCATCATGGGAGCTAATTGATCGCTCGGGAACTAGATTCTTTGTGAATTTATTAGATGATTTGACATTGACTGAAGAAAATAATGACTGGAAAAAGTGGTCATTCGAAATAGAGCTCCAGCCCACAAGTATAGGCCACTGTTCGTGTATTTCCAAAGTAACTGTCCAGGAAGACAAAGGCAACACCATTTCCTTAATCACATCAATCTTCATCTCTCCAGATCTAACCGCGGATTTTCAGTATCCCCCTACCATGAAAATGGTAATTGACTCTGAATCTCAATGGTCTAGCCAGACTCAAATGATTAATCTTGTAACGATGAACATCGATTCAGTTGAACCAGAATTATACTACATTATACCCCAGTCCACTACTATCAAGTGCTCTAATGAGTATTTGGCCGTTCCAACTAATTCAGTTAATTTCATTCCAACACCACATTCACAATCGGTCGGTTTGTATTCATTCGAAATTGATGTAGGAAATCTATCTGATGGATGGTACGACCTGATTATATTTGCGAGAAACCCCTCAAATCAAGAGGTTTCTTACGACTGCAAGAGCATTAAGATCGATAACAACCCTCCAGTTGTAATTATCGAAGGGAAGAGCACCATTTCAGAGGGAGAGGGGCCTGTAATATTCGATGGCGCATCCTCATATGATGAAACATGGGGAATACAGGGACTGACATACATCTGGTCCGTTGTTAATTTAGACACGACTACTGAAAACGATACTGTAATTGTATCGGGTTTGGATGAAAGGACGCTTTCTGTAAATACCACGCAGGCGGGAAATTATGAAATCACACTAACAGTAATGGATAAAGCCGGCAATCATGGAACTTCAATAAAATCTCTAGTAATCCAAAATATGCCCCCCTTAGCCAGGTTAACAATTGATGGTATGCCTATTGAAAACAACGGCCAGTATATTCTTTCACGAGATGCTACATGCATAATTGATGCATCCGGATCTACAGATACTCCAAACGATGCAGGCAATCTTCGTTACATCTGGCGAATAAACAACATTCCCACTTACGAGGGTGATGCTAGAGATTTTTCTTGGCCAGATGAGGCGGATGATGATTTCATTCTAACAATTGAAGTAATCGACGATGACTATGAGTCATCGCAGATTTCAATCCTAATTAAAGATGGATCAACTGAATCGGCTATGCCATTATCTATAATTGTACTAATTCTTTCTACAATTTTCTTTTCGTATTCAATAGTAAACATGCGTAAAAGGACAAACCAATCCGACATACCAAAATGGTCCTAGTAGAAAGACCAAAAGGAAGAGTCACCAGCGGTATATGTGGACATACCTTTCGACTCTTCCGAGTATATCGATAGACAGGATAGGCTGTTTTCTCAATTGCCCGATTCAACAATACTGATTATTCCAACTAACGATAGGAAAACTCGTTCTAATGACGTAGGATACCCTTTCAGGGCAAATTCGTACATGCTATATTTATGCGGTTGGAGTGAGGATGAAGGTGTTTTCGTAGCTCATAACGGAAACGGCGCCGTGGAGTCGAAGCTCTTTGTTCCGGAACGAGATACAACAAAGGAAATCTGGGAGGGGATTAGGATTGGAGTGGAAGGGGCAAAATCATGGCCAGTATCATCTACGACATCGATAGACAATCTTGAGTCTGAGATTTTGCAGATGATCGATAAATACGACCATGTTTACACAATCCCAGGCATCTCTAAAACAATGGATAACATTTGCAAAGAAGTTGCAGAAGTTTCTGATCCTAGGCCAATCATTGACCCAATGCGGAGAATTAAATCCGCCAAAGAGATTGAGTATATGCGTGAAGCAGCATCAATCGGAGCTCGTTCTCACAAGATGGCCATGAAGCGTGCCTTCCCTGGAATGGGCGAGTGGGAAATCCAATCCTATGTCGAAGGGCATTTCATCAAATCAAAAAGTACCTGGAGCTTTCCTTCAATAGTTGGCGGGGGTAGTAATGCAACTATTCTTCACTACAAGAATAATGATTGCGTCGTTAATGATGGCGATTTAGTACTGGTAGACGCCGGTTGCGAAGTTAATGGATATGCCTCGGATATCACAAGAACATGGCCAGTTAATGGTAAATTCACAGAACCACAGAAGGAAATATACGATCTGGTTTTGAAGGCTGAAATCGCTGGCATTTCAGCCTGTCAAGTGGGTGCTACCTGGGCCTCAATACATTCTGCTGCTTCAGAAGTACTTGCCAAGGGTTTAATCGAACTTGGAATTTTGAATTGTTCACTAGAAGAAGCAATAGGCGACCCAATTGAATTCGATGGCCAATATAGGAATTTCTTCATGCACGGCACAGGCCACTTCCTAGGTCTCGATGTTCATGATGTTGGTGGCGGTAGACAAGGAGACGATGACAAGGGGCCAACTCTAGAAGAAGGCATGGTGCTAACAATTGAGCCCGGCCTATACTTTGCAGACTGGAGAGAGGATATTGAAATCCCAGATAGATACGCTGGTATTGGAATAAGGATTGAAGATGACGTTCTAGTCACCGAGGATGGGCCGGTTGTACTCTCATCCGCTTGCCCAAAGGAGATATCCGAGATTGAGGAAATTGTAGGTTCACGTGATTAGTATGCCCAATTGGAAGGCAATTCTGGAAGAACAATTGCTAAATGATCCTCCCATTCTGTCTGTTGATGATGCTGCAGAAATATATTCGCTTGCTCCACTCAATGAGTTGATGTACGTAGCATTGGAGCGAAGGAAATCCCAGGTTCCGGGAGGACTAGTCACCTACTTGATTGACAGGAATATTAACTACACAAATGTCTGTACGATAAACTGTCATTTTTGCTCATTTTACAGGTCACCTGGCCACAAAGATAGCTATACACAGACGTTTGACCAGATTAGCGAACGCATTAACGAATTGGAACGCGTTGGTGGAAGTAGAATTCTAATGCAGGGAGGCGTAAACCCATCATTACCTTTTGAATGGTATACTAGCCTTCTGTCAGAACTGAAGACAAGGCACCCAAGCATTGCTCTTGATTGCTTCTCACCCATAGAGATTGAAGGTATCGCAGAAGTCTCAGGACTTTCCACATTGGAGGTTCTTACTAGATTTCGCGAATCTGGTTTGCACGGGCTCCCTGGTGGCGGTGCAGAAATGCTAGTCGACAATGTGAGGAGTGGGATATCTCCGCGTAAGGGTTCTTCTCAGAATTGGCTTAGGGTGATGGCTGAGGCTCAATCACTTGGCCTGATTACGTCTGCTACCAATGTTTTTGGCTTTGGAGAGACTCATCATGATCGTGTAGAACACATGGAGAAAATTAGGACTCTGCAGAATGAAACCGTTTCAAACGGTGATCCTGGTTTCACTTCATTCATTTCCTGGCCAGTAATGCTTGAGAACAATGCATTCGGAAAGATAAATCGACGTAGGAATTCCACTGGACTTGGGGCCAGTGCCGTGGAATATCTTAGACATCTGGCCGTGTCAAGAATATTCATGAATAATGTAGATCACATTCAGGCTTCGTGGCCAACCATGGGCCTTGAGGTGGCACAAATAGCATTGTCAGCTGGAGCTGATGACATTGGATCTACGATGATGGAGGAAAACGTCGTATCTGCTTCAGGAACTACAAAGACTATGGCCACCGTAGAAGAGTTAGAAAATACAATCTTGCAAAGCGGTTTCGTACCTGCCCTCAGAGACTCTGAGTATAACATACTCAATGTGCCCAATGTAGAGGTAAAGCCCCTAAAAGTTGGATAGTTCTGCCCTGCCACTGATTACTGGCGCTACTGGAATTTCAGTATAATCATCGGATTGTGGAATAATCACAGGTGAAACCCAAGAGATTCTTTTTCCATCGTTTTGCTCGAATTCAATCACTATTTCCCAGTGTATCGCAATAAGAGATGAGTATACAGTACCTGGCCAATTTCCTTCAGGCATGCTCAGTTTGAAGGGAGTACCTACGGATATATCGGAAACCCATTGTGAGTGACTCATTATTCTTAGCGGCTCTAGGATTACAGACCTCTTTGTGGTTGACTGCATCGGAGTAGACTCACCAACTCCCGAGCCTACTTCATCACCGGGGGACACTCTTTTTTCGGGTAGAATTGTGGACATGCCAGGGGAAGGCTGTCCAAACTTCTTCCTCCCCAAGGAAGTAAGAACAGTACTTCTCTCTGGACTAGCAACGCCAACCTGAATCCTAGATCTCGTTAGCGTGATATCGCTATCAATCTGGGATATCGTTACTTCTGGTGAGGTCCTATCCTCAATAATGGAAAAAGTTGGCTTTTGGTAGGGTTTTGCATTGATCTTGGCCTGCCTAGCCATATCACGGAAATTAGCTATTGTTCGAAATAGAAGTGGCAGTAGAAATAGTGGGAATGTGTAGAATAGCAATCTGGGATACTCCAAGGGGCCTATTTTAACAGAGCCAGCAATGACGCCACCAATTATTTCGAGGTCAACTAAACCAGGTTCGATTGCATGAACGAAGAGTGAAACAATCAGTAGCAGCACAGTGGGCAAAATCAGACTTCTGGATATGTTGTGAAGTGGATCTGGATTAATGAACCAACCAAGCCTTGTTCGAGTAAGAAATGTTGGGGGATTGTATCCGATTTCGCATTGGAATTGCAATCTTTTTGAGTCCTCTTCTATGCAATCCGCCCATTCAACAAACCAACCATCTTCGGAACCAATTTTGAAATTAGTTACATCACTGTCGCCGACTTCCACTTCGATCTCTGAAATTGGAACAGCCGACGGTTCCATGTGTCCTAATTCGAATGGCGGGTACCTGATTCTCTGAATTGCGCGACGCATTATTAGCTCCATAGAATTGCCTTTGCTGCTCTACCTGCAAGTCTTCTAAACTCAGGGACCTCCCTGAGCATCTTAATCCCTAGTGGAATTGGATTCTCTATGTCGCCGAATTCATTGATTAAATCAGTAACTTCAGGCCTAGCCCAAACTGCAAATATACTCTCTAGTTCAATGTCATCCATCTCTGTGAGGAAAGCATCCCTCAAAGCCCTCTTTTTTCTTTGATCCCTCTTCATTTCCTTTAATGCCGATGAAATTGCTTTCATTCGGGAGTCGCTAAGATCGTTGTCTGAAATTGCTTTGCTCAGTGGGGGTACTAGCATGTCTACTTGTTTGAATCCAGGTCCAATGCCACCTCCAGTAGTAGGTTTACAGATTCCAGCTGCATCCCCGAACAGTGCTACTCTCTCGCGCATTGGTCTTCGAACAATTCCACTAGGGACTGGCCCACAGAAGCGACCCACTTCAGAGCATTCTGTGAATCTAGAATTTAGATTAGTGTCCTCCATCAAACGATTCATGAACTCCTCACTGGAAATTCCCCCCATCATATTGGCCTTGGTCCAGGTGCCCAGCCTTGTTGTCTCTCCTGTTGGAATGGCCCAACTGAAGAATCCTGGTGCTATTGCTGATCCAGTATACATATCCAGCATCCCTTCATCACCCGAATAGCCTGTCACTTCAATCTGAAAACCGATCATTGTTTCTGTAGGAGAACCCATTTTGAATTTACGACGAACCCATGAATGGGCACCATCGGCCCCGCAAAGCAATTTGCATCGAACTATTTCAGAACCATCCGCGCCATCGATTATTACTTCTACGTAATCATCCTTGATTATTGCCGAAACGGGCTTTGTAGATAGCTTGACTTCGGTTCCCGATGCAATAGATTGCATGACAACTGCCTCATCGAAAATCTTCCTGCATACAGAATATGTGCGTGGTACTCTAGGGTCACCAATTGACACCTTTTTTCCGCTTGGGCTGTGAATATTCGCTCCCCATATTGGTGTTAGAATGGAAGATTCTAGACCTATCGTTTCCATTGCAGATGGATTAACTAGACCTGCACACTGAAACGGTCTTCCGATTTCTCCATGCTCCTCCAATAGTAGAACACTGTGCCCATGGGCATTCAATTTCTTAGACAAGTATCCGCCAATTGGCCCGGCTCCTACTACGATAACATCGAAAAATCCGACCATTCAATTCCCCTCTTGCTACTTTTTCCCTTTTCGCTTTGAATTTATTGTTTTCTTTAGATTGCCTATGAGAATACTAGCATCAGACTTAGAAATTGTATCGATTGACTCCGTATTTACTGCTGCGATGGCGTCTTCAATTGGCATTTCTAATGAATCCGTCATAGAGATAATCGTCGCTACCTGCTTTTCTGTTGCTGGCGAATCCTTGTCCATCTCAATTAGTGCTCCTATAGCATTACTCGCCGTACCGCCTCTGCCACCCGTTAACTCGTTAATGTCGGACTCTCCCCTGTCCTTCAAGAATTGGCCCAAATCTAATTTTAGCCTATCTACTAATTTCAAGATCGTGGCAATTTGCTTTTCACTTGGTGGGATATTTGATTGTATAGAGTCACCCAGGCCGTCAATGATATTGCGTACTTGCTCACCACTGAGTTCTTCGACTAAACTATTTCCAACAAGGTCATTCCTTTCTTTTTCGGTCATTCTATTTAGAATCCCTTGCAAATACTGAATCTGCCTCAATGTGGGCTTCTCCCGACGCTTCTCCAATGCTATGTTATGCATTTCTCTGAAGGTTTCGACAAAATGGGCCCAGTGTTCGGGGGCACTGGCCTCTCCGGCCTCAATTAGATCTAATTTCTCCTCCATTGTAGAAGTGAAACCATATGTGAATAGCCCCTGTTCATATACGTCAGTTTGATTGTAGAAAGGGGTTACTTCCACCCAGAGAGTCCTACCATTAGATGTAGGAATTAATGACGTTCCGTCTTTTTCCACGTATTTCCTATCGACTAATTTTGACACAGTGGAAACATATGTTGAAGGTCTCCCTATGCCGTCTTTTTTCATCTGCTGAATAATCGAGCTTTCAGTGAATCTCCTTGGGGGTTTAGTAAAATCCTTAGTTAACACCGCATCATCATCTATGTCCCAAGTTGAACCTTCGGTGAATCCAATATTGGGGGGCTGAATCTGAATATCTTTGTATGACCATGCGAAAACCTCCTCCCATCCTGCATGGGTTCGCCATGTCGACGTACCATTAATAGGGCGATCTAACCCTTCACAAGAAAATATCAAGCTTCTTCTTTCTCTAATCGAGTTGGACATCTGGCTGGAGGCGAAACGTGACCAAATTAGCCTGTATAGGGCCTTTTCATCGCTGTCTTCACCTGCGCTCTCTAATGATGGTTCTGTTGGCCTGATAGCCTCATGCGCATCTTGCACATTTTCCTTAGTTTTGCCCGATTCGCCGACTCCGTCTCCTAGAAAATCCCGTCCAAAATTTGACCCAATGTATTCCCTTATCTCCTTCCTAGCATTGGCGTTGGTTCTCGTTGAATCTGTTCTGATGTAAGTAATATGTCCAGACTGGTAGAGTGTCGATGCTATCTTACTGGTCTTCGAAATTGACCATCCTAATGTTGAACTGGAAGTTTGGAGCATTGTGTCAGTAGTAAATGGTGCCTTGGGCTTCCTACTAACAGTGCCTTCTTTAATCGAGTTTAGGTTTAATGAGCGCTTTGAATTTATCAAATCAAATGCCAATTTTGCAAATTCTGTATCCGAAGTTCGGTCAGGGAAATGCTTCCCGTCATCATCCAACCAAGCATCAGGGTCATTTGATTCATGGAACCTGACCTTTAGATCGACCCCATTGGATATAGTGCCGACTGAATTGTACTCCTTGGGAACATGTGCGTCACGCTCCAATTCTTTCTCCACGATATATCCTAATGTTGGCGTTTGCACCCTCCCCATTGATCTCAATTTCCATGATCGACAAAATTTAGAGCATCTGAAACCGACTAGCCTATCCATCAATCTCCTAACAATTGCTGCATCGACTAAGTCCATATCCAATTCTTGTGGATTGGAAATTGCTGAAGTTACTGCATCCTTTGTAATTTCATTAAATGAAACCCGTTTCACAGAATCAAATTCTGATAGAATCTCACTAAGTCTCCATGCAATAAACTCACCTTCCCTATCAGGATCTGTGGCAATATAGACCTCGTCTACACCTGTTTTTCTTGCCTTGTTTGTAATTTTTGACATCACCCTCTCGGCCCTTTCCGTCCATGACCAGGGGGGATTGGGCAATTCCCCCGGCTTTGAAGACCACATTGCCTTGGAGCTATCCTTGGTCTTTCGACCTGAGGGCAGATCCTGTACATGACCATTGCATGCATCAACAATCCAACCCTTCCCGAGGTATTTCTTGATAGTACGTGCCTTGGCACCGGACTCAAGAATTACTAGTTTCATTATCTCTCCTCGGATTTGAATTGCCGTAACATGACCCGTATAAACATGAGTGGTTGTTTGCAGTGTCAACGCGCGCGCTCGCGCGCTCGCGCGCGTAACCGTGTAATTTTAATCGAGAACATTCGATTAGAGCATTATTTATCCGTAACCATTGAAGAATAGTTTCGATTGGCAATATTATGGGAGTGGCATGGAGTCTATTCGGCAATCCCGCATTACGCCTCATTGATTCCGAACGTGCACATACACTTTCAATGGGAGCCCTGAAATCATTTGGTGAGTCGAATGTCGGCCAGTCGGTTCTGAATTCATTGTACAAATCCCCAGAGGTCCCTATTGAGGTGTTTGGGAAGTTATTCCATCATCCTCTTGGGTTAGCAGCGGGATTTGACAAGGGGGCAGAGGCTTTGTTAGCATGGTCGGCTATGGGTTTCTCTTGGAGTGAGTACGGTGGAGTCACTAGGTATCCTCAAGAGGGGAATCCAAAACCTCGAATGTTTAGAGCTAACAAACACCGTGCACTAGTAAATAAAATGGGTTTCAATAATCCTGGGGCTTCAGAGGTCCGGAAAAGATTAGCAGAGAGGAAATCCGCAGACCGCTGGCCAAAGTCCCCAGTAGCTGCAAACATAGGCCGTTCGAAAAAGGTATCAAATGACCATGCTGGAGATGATTATGCTGCTACACTCGATTTACTATGGGACCATGCAGATATGTTTGTTCTGAATATCTCTTCTCCTAATACTCCTGGGCTTCGGGAACTGCAGGGACAAGAATATCTGGAATCCATACTAAAATCATGCAATGAGATACGTACCAAGAAAGGAGTCGATAAGCCATACTTGCTCAAGCTCTCCCCGGATGCAGTGGACGATGAACTCAGAAGCATGATTTCGACAGCACAAGGATTGGGGATCGATGGTATAGTAGCCACGAATACAACGATAAAAAGGCCAATTCCCCTTTCTACTCAGTCTCGCAAGGCTTTCTCCAGTGATGGTGGCCTTTCGGGTCGTCCATTACAGTCAAGGGCTCTAGAAGTCATCAACACTGCATACGTTGAAACAAAAGGCAAGATACCCATAGTAGGTGTCGGTGGTATAGATTCCAAAGACTCTGCTTGGGAGGCGATTATTTCTGGAGCGTCCCTGCTTCAATTGTATTCAGCACTAGTCTTCAATGGACCAACAATTGTTTCCTCCATAGTAAAGGGTCTAAAGGGACGAGTTCGTGAATCTGGATTTTCATCTATTAGCGAAGCAGTAGGATACAAACACATTTAGCAAGGAGCTACTAGAATTAATCATGGCGCTAACAAGGATATCAAGGCTCGCGGTAGTTTTCGGCGCCTCGTTGGCAGTACTTGGATTGATGATGGCGACTGTCGATCCAGAGATTCAGTACACAGTAGATGAGATCATGGAGGAGCCTGAAAAATTTCATGGCAACCAGATATTTGTAAGAGGAGTTGTTTCAATTGATTCAATGGATGAAGATCAAATGCGTTTCATCCTTGAAGGATTAACGGGGGAAATAATAGTTGATTTTACCCATTCACCAATACCCGATGGTTTCAATGAAGGTCGAACAATTGCTGTTCGGGGCAACTTCATTACGCAAAATGGAATTTGGCTAATCGACTCACATGAGATTCAAACGGGATGCCCATCAAAATACGAGACATGAACTGTCATGTTCATACGTTACCTCTATTCGCAAAATATGGGCTAGGGGGGGAGTTGACGTGCTCTATTTTTCACAAATCGTCGAAAATGGTGACCCGAAGTCCGAGGGCGGCGCAAACGAACCACTGAGATTACCCCAGTTAACTGCGATGTCTCGCCCCCAAGAGATCCAGGTTGGCAGGAGGGGAATCCGGAGGGATTGCCTGAACGTCTTACACCCGGGAACCAGGTCAGGCGCGGAAGCGAGCAGCCCGACCGGGGATGCTGGATGCCTTGGGACTTCGGGACGGAGAAGACTGGGGTGCAAGTTTCTTTGATGACGAGCGTCCACCGAGGACATGCCCACTGACTAATCATCTTGATTCACGTGTAGTAACGCGCTAATTGTCTCATCAGTAACTCCAGCCAGTCCATTATTGGCACACCTAAGGAGGAGCTCCTTCCAACCGCTATTTTCTTCGAATGCAATCATTGCTAACTCCCTAGCCTCATTAATTCGGCCCGATTGTACCAGGCCGATAGATTTCCAAAACGCAATTTCAGGATTTGCTGTACGTTTAGTCTGGGAAATTGATTCCGCATCTAAGATATTGATATTCACATATTCATTATGCATTTTCAGCAGTCTATCGAGTTCTTCCAGTGGATCGCTACTATCATCTACACTTATGTCCACAATCTTTCCTTCCCATGGGTATTGCATAATTTCTGAGTCTACCACAAGTATGCGCGCTGATTGCTTTCCCCGAATATCTCCCCTCTCGGACTCTGCTGCAAATAGAGCTGCCATCATTCGTTTAGATAGGGCCCCCTCTGTGCTAACAAATGCCTCTGCCATGCAACCCCAAACAGTAGATTTCCACATCATATTGGCTTGACAGGAGAAACCATCGCCCACAAAATGTCCCGACTCGGGGATTGTATCAGATCCAGTATGTACTGAAATTCCAGATCTGGCGTCGATCATAGCCACTTGCCTAATTTCGGGACTCGGGTCCAACGAAAGTCTACTGTTTACCGCTTTTTCGGGGGTTGCTCCACCTTCCATTAACTCGATGCCTAAGGGGCCATGATCAATTAATGCCATGGCTTGGGTCGCAACAGCACCAATACCTGCTTTGGCCCAGCAAACTGCTCCAGCGGCAAACCAGTGAGACTGGACAGCAACACCGATTTGCCCGGTATCCGGACATCTGGCAACAATTGAATAAGTCATAGAATCGCCTAATCTTCTATATTAGCTAGCCCGCCCATTGCACATACTATCCTGAAATGCGTTTTAGAAACTGGTTGTACCGAAAGCCTCTGACCTCTTTGTAGCAAAGGCATCCCTTCCAAATCGCCATTTGCACGTAAATCTGGCAATCCTACTGGTTCAAGTTGTGAAACTGGCTCAATATCCACCATCATCCACCGTGGATTATCGGCAGTCGCCTTAGGATCGAAATATTTTGAATCGCTATCTTGAGCGGTGAAGTCAGGATAACCCTCCTTGCAAACCTTAGCTACCCCGGCTATATGTGGTGGTTTGCAATTTGAATGGTAAAAAAGAACATAGTCACCAACTGACATATCATCCCTCATGATATTCCGGGCCTGATAGTTCCTTACGCCATCCCAGTGCGTTGAGCCATCGGCGACCAATTGTTCCCAGGGGTATACGTGGGGCTCGCTCTTCATTAACCAGTAATTCACCATGACTATGCTAAAGATAGGTGAGAAATCAAGGTTTTCTTTCACCAAGCGTCTTTTGCAAAGTCTGATGGCATATCTGAAGAGTCAATCCTACCTGTGTTATCACGCTTTATTAGAGCTTGAGAGAGCCCCGAAGACTTCACCATCGCTGATGCTCCTCCGGTAAGCCCGAGGTTTGAAGTGACCATGAATGAGTAAATTGCCGGTAAAAGAAGTAAAGCTGACAGTGCGGCAATGACCAGTAGGATGATTATCACAGTAACGAACGGGGTTATGGCATCAATAGGTATGCGGTAAGCACAAGTCATTCCCATAGCAGTAACTGTTGTTGCCTCGAACAAGCTCATTCCAGTACTAGCACAAGCAGTACGGATTGCATCTAACGAACCACCCAATTCCTTCACCCTATTTGCAATATGAATAGAGAAATCGATCCCGACCCCTACAAGAATCGAACCAATCATCACAGTGACCAGGGAAAGGGTGACTCCCCCAGAATCCATGACAAGCCACTGCATAGCGACAGTGAATCCAACTGGTACTGTAGTAAGTAAAGCATATCTGATGTCCCTGAAAACCAGTGCCAGTGTGACAATAGTGAATCCCAATGCGAATGCCAGCGATGTCCATTGGGACTCTACAATCAGTTTATTCACCTCTATTGTAATCGATGCAACGCCAATCAGAGTATCCCCTAGGACCGATATTGGATTCTCAGAATCGCCTGCCGACTTTGCCCACATGTTGATCTGTTCTGCTGTAGCAGCTGTGCCTTTTACATCCATGAATGGCATATCGATGTATATCAGAGTCCGTTGATAGTCGGGAGAGATAAACAACTCTCTCATTTCCTCAGTCATACTATTGTAGAAAACGTAAAGCAAGAAATTCTGCACTTGACGCCCCCCATCGTCCTCTTGAGCATCCAATGTGTCTAGGATGGACCAGAATGAGACGTTTCCAGACTGGCCGCGATCGAAGATTAAGTCAGCGACCTCTTTGATGGGGTCTGGCAGTGGCGTATCTTCGATAATATCGTTGATTGGGGAGCCAGAGATATTGACTCCTACAGCAATAGCCTTCATCAGGAATACAATCGATACTGCGGTTGCATTTTCAACATCATTGCATTTCGCTTCCAGATTCTCAATTCCTTCAAGATTTGCATATGGATGTTCAGCGGTAATTGACCCGATTCCCAATTCGGGTTCGGCCCTAATATTCGCTTCAACCAATAGGAATCCTGGTTGGCCAGCCTCGAATTCCGTTGAGTACACGTCCATCTTCTGTACGGCTTCTACCTCATTTGGGGCCATTTTCAGTAAGTCGATATTTTCTTCTACATTTTGTCTATTATATCCTGCAGAGATGATCATCAAAGTTAGGAATAATACCAATGTGATACGAGACCACTTGACCGGCATGTTAACTGCAGCGACGAATACCTTGGGTGGGGGATGTGATGGTTTTTTCAGATCAAGTAGAATTGTCAGATTGGGGACCATAATCATGGTCATGAAGTAAACAACGACAATACCCCCAGCCAAAGCCCAGCCCACTGTCTGGATTGGTTTCATAGGAGCGAATGTAAGGGAGATGAACCCAATTATCGTAGTCATAGCCGAGAGGAAAACTGCACGACCAGTTGAATTCAATGCTGCAGCCATTTTTTCATGGGGAGTCCCTTTCGATTCGGCATACCTATTGGTAATGTGCAGACCATATGAGACACCTAATGACAAGACAATAGGACCGACTAAAATTACGGTCATAGTTACTTCATAGTCCAATAGGCCGATTAGCCCTAGTGTGACCCAGACCGCACAAAGCGTAGGGAGCCCGGAAATGATCACTACCTTGACGCCTTGAACAAATCTAATGCGGCCAGTTTGAAGTAGGTCACAGTGGAAAATGAATAGCATGAAAGCAACGATTACTACGCCGACAGGGAAGACCTTCCAGAATAGTTTGAACGACTCTTCGGTTACTGCGTTAGTGAGTGGTGCTGGACCGGTTAGGGTCATCCTAAGGCATAGCGGATTGCCTTCTTCATCGCACTTGCCCTGAGAATCAGGCTCACCCCAGTTGTTATTAGATGCAATCTCGTCTATTTTTCCCTGTGTTTCAGTTACTATATCGCCGACAGACTTGTCACCAGTATCATCTGCGATTCCAATAATAATTACGGCACGGTTCCATCTGAATGCCCTTTCCTCGGTTGCTGTACCAACATCCCTAACTAATTTATCCAGTGCATTCTGGGGCATTTCCTGGAGGATCTGGTCAACTCTCTGCTGTTCATCTGGAATAGCATAATTGCCGATTAAGTCGCTTTGGGCGTCAATTGTCTCATTTATTTCATCGGAGAGCTGCTGGTTTCCGGTTGCCTCGGCTAGACCTGAGAAGAAAGCCTTGACAACTCTGCCACCACTGGAGTTGACTTCTTTTACTACAGTGGAAATTGATAGGACATAGATTACGTTATCATCAACACCACCATCATTTGTTTGATTGTTAATCACCCTTTCCACTTTGTCAATTTGGTCTAGAATATTTATCTGTGTCACATTGTAGTTGTATGACTCAACATAAATGACCATCACGTTTGTTGTCCAGTCCTTTTCGACTTGAGCGATTAGATTCTTTACACTATGCGGGTCATCATCGGTTGGAAGGTAAACTTCCAGGTCGCCATTTACATTTAGTGCTGGTTCTTCACTGCAATAACTGGGATTATCAAAACCGTCCCTGCAGTCAAGTACTCCAGAGTGTGGCAATAGTGATAATGTAAATAGTAGTGAAAATAACACTGCCCAAATCGGGAACATGGTTAGTAAGCTACTGCTCTCAGACTCCCTAAAACGACGACGTATTCGATTAGGAATCTTCGAGATTGTGCCTCTGATTTGTTCTGAATCTACATTGCTAATTCTAGCCCTGGCTTTATCGACAAACGTGCTGGGAGGGGCTCCTTCCGAGTCGCCTCTTCCGATCTTCGCCATGTCGCTCCACACTCGACGTGAAACGACATACCTTCAACCCCTCGGCAAATCTGTTCAGTGAATTGTATATTTTTGATGCAATGGCAATGGTCAAGAAGACCTTACTATACGAATAAATGGGTGAGAATGTGACCGGGCCAAAAATTTCTGACAAGCGTTGGAGCGTTGATCTTGAGAAGCGCATCCAAGAAGAGCATTTCGAAGAGAAGTCTTACCGTGATAGGTATAGTTTCGATCCGGATAGTGATAAGGAGATATTCGTTATCGACACCCCTCCCCCATATCCTAGTGGGACCTGGCATATCGGCGCTGTCGCACAATACAGTATGATAGATGTAATTGCCAGGAGCCAACGACTACTAGGCAAAGAAGTCAGATTCCCATGGGGGGTCGACCGCAATGGGATAAACATCGAATTTACAGTTGAAAAGAAGACTGGCAAGAAGATGAGGACTTATGATCGATTGGAGTTCCTCAAACTTTGTGAGGAGACTATTGAGGATTATACTCAGGCTATGCGTAAAACGGCGAAAAGAGTCGGCCTATCATGCGACTATGATAATGAATACCTCACAGATTCGCCTGAATATCGTGCTGTTTCGCAATCGATATTTGTTGATTTATTCAAGACTGGGGATATTGTCGAGGATCTAAGGCCCAACATCTTTGACCCAGTAGAGGGCACTACTATCGCTGATGCTGAGGTTCAAAGAATTCAGCGCAGAACTAAGCTTTGTAACGTAAATTGGGCAACTGAAGACGGCGAGGAAATCACAATTTCGACTACTAGGCCGGAAATGATTTGCGCTTGCGGGGTGGTTATGGTTCACCCCGATGATTCGCGTTACTCTCACCTGATAGGTAAGCGGGCTTTGCTCCCCTTGCCCGTCGCCGAGAGAGATGTCAGTGTCGAAATAAAGTCGCATCCATCTGTGAAGATGGAATTCGGAAGTGGCATACTGATGGTTTGCTCTTATGGTGATCAAAATGATGTAGCAATATTCAGGGAGCTAGGTCTCAGACCATTCGTTGCCATAGATTTGAATGGCGAAATGACCCAAATTTCAGGCCCACTTAGCGGCTTGAAGGTAAGTGATGCAAGGATTGAGGCTACTAGAATCCTGGAAGAGTCCGGTTCCCTAGAATCCTTTGAAGAAAGGGAGCAGGAAATTCCAGTCAGTGAGAGAGGTGGAAACCCGATCGAGATAATTCTGCTTAAGGAATGGTATGTGAGGCAGACCCATGTCCTCGATAGGCTCGTTGAACTGTCTAAGAGCAGCAGATTCATTCCTGAGAGAAATAGACAGTATCTTCATGACTGGGTAGATGGAATATCAATTGATTGGCCGATTAGTAGGAGGAGATGGTATCACACTGAGGTCCCGATATGGTACTCAGAAGATGGCTCAAAGGTTATCGTTCCTCCAAAGGGAGTTTATGTGCAGCCATGGAGGGAATCACCTCCTGGAGATGCGGAAGTCATTGACAGGGAAACCAAGGGAGTCCTTGGTTCATTTGCCGATTTAGAAACGGACCTGGGTGTGATTTCTGGAGAGGAGAAGGTTTTCGACACTTGGATGGACTCGTCGAATTCCAACCTTTTTGTTTCGGGGTATCTCAATAACACGGATTTGTTTGATCGTGCCTTTCCAACGTCCATACGCCCACAGGGGAAGGAGATTGTCAGGACTTGGTTATATTACACCCTTCTGAAAAGCGCATTGCTACTTGACAAACCAGCCTTTGAGAACATCTGGGTCGATGGCTTGGGAATGGATCCATGGGGTCGCAAGATGTCCAAGTCCCTGGGGAATGGAATTGATGCAGATAGCGTACTGGAATGTGGAGCAGGGGGGCGTACTGGCTCTTGGAAGATTAAGGGCGCAGATGGCAAGCAAGTAGTGTTGAAAGCAAACAAGATAGGAAGTGAATGCTTCCGACTATGGAAGGCATGCGATGCTCAGGTCGGTGATGACTTCCATATCAATCCAGAGGAGATTGAAACCAAGTATTATGGTGTATTGACCAAGATTTTCAACGTAGCGAGGTTTGCTAGCCAGTTCGACGTACCTGATGATTTGGAGCTACCTCCGGAACTAGAGGTAGAGGATATTTGGATTCTTGCAGAGTTCGACGAAACTCTTTCAGTGGTGAGTTCTGCTTGGGAAGAGGTTGACATCTACACGGCCGCTCAGGCAATCAAGTCATTTGGAACTGGAATCTTACCTAGCCACTGGTTGGAGATGTCCAAGACAAGGTTGTACGATGGCAATGCTTCAGCCGCGTGGACGTTGCACAGGATCGTCCGGGACCTATTGAGTGTCTTCTCTCCGATATGCCCATTCTTCGCTCATTACCTCAGTACTACGCTTTACGGAAAAAGCGCTGTTGATGTTAAGGAGTTCCCAGAATTGCCATCGTCATTAAACACGGAAGCCTTTGATGACCTTCGCACATTGACCGATGAGTTGGAGGCCTTCAATTCAATCGTTTGGAAGGCTAAGAAGGACTCCGGCGTATCACTGAGATCTCCGATTTCGGGAATAGTTGTCCCAGAGAAACTGTCAATATTTTCTAGGACTCTGGAACAGATGCACAACCTGGAATAGCTATTTGGTAAATTTGCCAGAGTCGGATCTTCCAAGTGTAGAAGCCCCTGCTCCGCCGGCTAAAAATATTAGACCACATATTCCCTGAAATAACATTTCGCCGACAAACATTCCGGGATTTGAAATGGCCATTGCAATTATGGCAACGGCAGAAATGGCGATAACAACACCTACTAATATCGGATGATTTTTCCCTTGTTGGTCTAATTCTTCTTCGCTGTGCCCTGTGGACTCGTCGGAGTGGAGTTTCCCATCTTCAGACCACCATATTTCGTGTCCCGAATAGTCGCCCGTTATCTTGCTTCGAAGAGTGGAGAATGCATCCTCTGTGGTCATTTCCTTGCTTTCTATCATTTCCAATCTGTCCCAATGCTCTAGTTCCCCCTTTTCTATCGCATACTGAACAAACTCATTTTCGTCAACTGTCAGATCTACTATCCAGAATTTCTTGGCCTTTTTCAAGCGACTGAGGAGGTGTTCAATTTCCTTGGAATCTACGGTCTTCTTTTTTCCATCAATCTCGAACCTAATTAGCTGGTTGCTAATTCCCGGCCCATCATGTGATGAAACCTCATCTGAATTAGTAGATATGGGAGATGGCACAGTTGATTCATTCCTATGTTGATAGCAGAAATCACTGTTGAACTGTGCAGTCCGTCGGCAACCGGAGTATTTGCACGGCCCCCCAACCTCCATGGACATACATTGTGGCAGTAGGCATCAACATTGTCACGGCATCAGAAATTTAGCGATGTGCTTGTTTTACCCGTTTCGAAGAACTCGATCAACAATGATGCCATCTCTGTGCCAATTCTAGCTTGAGCTTCAAGAGTTGATGCTGCTATGTGTGGACTTCCGTGGAATGAGTCGTGATTAAGCAGGGGGCTTCGTCCGAGGGGCTCTGATTCAAAGACATCCAACGCCAGGGTTCGCAATTGGCCGGATTCCAAGGCCATTAGTGCTGCTTCTTCATCCACTATCCCCCCCCTGGCGCAACTCACGATATGGTTGCCACAATCGATACCATCGGCGCCTACTCCGGGCATAGTCGATATCCTTTCTGTGTTAACCAAGTTCCTAGTTTCATCTGTAAGGTTGCAATGGACAGAGATATGTGTGCAGTTAGCGAAAATCTCGTCTACGCTTTCATGCATCGTAATGCCTTCAATAGAATCGGTAACAAATGGGTCGTATGCGTGAACATCCATTCCAAAGGAGCTGGCTGCCTGAGCAACGCCGCGAGCAATCCTTCCGAACCCTATCAGACCTAGTCTTTTACCACCGATCTCAGAACCCCTGAGATTCTTCTTTGCCCAGAGCCCATCCCTTAGAGTTCGGTCTGCAGTAGCAATATTCCTAGTCGATGCGATGAGATGTCCTATCGTCATCTCCACGACGCTTCTTGTTGAAGCCCCGGGCGTATTACAAACAACTATTCCATATTTTGTAGCTTCATGGACGTCTATGTTGTCAACACCAACGCCTGCTCTTCCAATAAAGCGTATTCCACCGTCCTCTTTGATAGAAGCAGAAATTTGCTCTGCAGGAAGTTTTGTTGCGCTGCGGATGACTACTGCGTCGAATACAGCCAGGGATCCAGATGATATCTCGTCTGGATCATGATGGCGCAATACTACTTCATGGCCTTCTTTTTCGAGCATCTCTACGGCATCGGGGGACATCCCGTCTGTGACGGCTATACGAGCCATGTCACTACTTGCGCAATGATGTGCATCAACATTTTGAATTTGCATGCGGTGGATTGATATTCAGTACCCCTTTTTCACCGATTGATACAATGGGATTTGAATTGCCAGAACTAGAATATGGATACGACGCACTTGAGCCACATATTGATGCCGAGACAATGGAGCTGCATCACTCAAAGCATCATGCAGGTTACACTGCTAAGCTTAATGCTGCTATAGATGGAACGGATATGGGGGATATGGGGATCGAAGAATTGATCGTCGACAATTTCGATAACGCTGCAGTAAGAAACAATGGAGGGGGATTCTGGAACCATAGTTTATTCTGGTCTACAATGTCACCAAATGGTGGTGGTCAACCCAGTGGTACTCTTGGGGCTGCAATCGAAGACGCGTTTGGATCATTTGATTCTATGAAGGAGCAGTTCGCAAATGCAGCAATGACGAGATTTGGTAGTGGATGGGCTTGGCTATGCGTAAGTAATGGAACTTTGTCTATTTGCTCGACTCCAAATCAAGACAACCCACTAATGACCGGCGAGGGAGTCCCTATACTGGGAATTGATGTATGGGAGCATGCCTACTACAAGAATTACGGGCCGGGCAGAGCAACATACATCGAAGCATGGTGGAATGTTGTCGACTGGAAAGCTGTCGCTGATAATTATGAGTCCGCATTATAGTCGAATTTAATCAAATGTTTACAATTTCATTATAGTTAGTAGACTCAACGCGACCACGTGGTCGATGATTACGAGGCAATGGCCACTTCAATTCTAATTCTAGTATCCCCGTTATTCTTTGCCCTGCCAGTATCCTTTTCATGGAGGTGGTGGGTTGGAATTGAACCTGAGCATGAACACTACAGAGAGAAGGTTCGTAGAGTACTAGATGCAGGTATGCCATTAGTAAGATACAGGGGGGAGTTAGATGCAGAAGCCAGAAGGGTTCACCTTACCTCTGATAGGCAGGCTAGGATCGAATCTGATCTCCTGCATAGGCTGAGACTTCAGCATTTTCTTCTGTTCCCTAGCCTCATACTCTGGCCCCTCGTCGGAATTTTTGCTGCCATTATCAGCATCCCGATGATGCCCCTGCTAAGACTAGTTGAGTGGATACTGATAGACAAACGGGCTCTTTCTGCAGTTGCAGTAGTCATTCAGAAATATACTCGATGGGAGATAATAGGGATACCGAGGCTAGATGATGGTTCTAAGGAGTTTGGAAGGGCGCTGGCATCAATTCATAGGATGCCAACAACAGTATTTCTTGGACTGTTTGCTTATCTAATAGTTTCATACGCCCCAATTAGCTCATTTCATGTACTATTGCTTAGCGCATTTGTATACATAATTCTGGTTTCTGCAATTTCGGTGATTAGAGCTGCGACTGAAAGTACACTCACATTCGCTGATCCTACTAATCGACGGATTATACCGATGGAGGCGTATGTAGACGAGAAACTAGGGCCTTGGGTCGGCGTGGGTCTTGTTTTCCTCTTGTCAAGGCAGTTGATGTATGGATCAAAGATTAGGACTGGTCAGCTACTTATTGATCCAGTTCCATTCTCGATCAGCGTACTGTTAGTGCTTTACACGGCGACAATAATAGGAATTACTGTGGAAATCCTCTTCTTCCGAAATAGGGGGCGTGGCGTTCGAATGACCTTCCAAAAACAGATGGTGGAAATTTTCAATCCCGATGTATATCTATTCAACAGAAATCTGGGTTCACTAAGGATTATCCCATTGATGCCACTCTCTTTGTGGCTTGAGTCTGATGAAGATTATGAGTCAATAATCAAGGATGACCCATGATCTCTATTGAGTAGTCATTGCCTTGAATCTGTATTTTCTCTGCATTTGAATTGCCGAGTCTGATTAATGCAAGAGCAAATGCTTGGCCATTAAATAAACCTGCAGAGGTAATTGAGATTGTGCCAAATTCTGGAGTTTGCTGTTTCCCCAGGTTGAGTGGTGAATCACCATTAATCCTACAAATACTTTTGATTTTTCTACCACTGCTCTCTAACCTCGCATGGATTTCTTGTCCCGGATAGCACCCTTTGTCGTTGCTAACAAGACCTCCTAAACCCATTTCATCTGGTAGATTACCCTGGATGTCACACATTTCCCTAATTCCGAGCATTATTCTGAAATTATCCCATGATTTCGAATCCATTTCTTCAAATTCTGAATCACGTAATAGAGAGGTAATTTTTTCGTAGTTCTCATACTTTACAAGGAGGTCTATCATGCTTCCAAAAGCAGTATCGATTTTGACGAATAGCTGGTCGTCGTTCTCAATTAAATCATCCGCACCGGTTTCCTCGAGGTCAACCCCGAATAATTCTTTGACAGCGGAAAGATCGGAAGGGAAAATGGAAATGCGAAATATTGCATTGTCTGCGACGAGTACTTCGCAATCTTCATCCCATGAAGTTCCGTCAACAAGTTTCCTCCGGGTTGTTTCTTTACCAGAAATTGACGATGATAACAGCACATTACCAGTGATTGTGTAAATTGTCGCCATATCATAGATTCTGCCATTGGAATCACAGAATAGAGCATCCCTTCTAGTAAGGTCGGGCATGTCTATAATTTTGGTCGAAACTATCCTGTCGAGAACATCTAATGAGTTACGGCCTTGAATTAGTGTTACTGCCTCGTTGCGGACGAAGAACGTCGATCTGAGAAGCTTAGGGGACAAATAACACCTCAGCCGAATGACTGACCGCATCCACACGAGCGATCAGCATTGGGATTCTCAATTTGGAATCCACCACCCATCAGGGTCTCTTTGAAGTCAATATTTATTCCACTCAACATAGTGCTGTCTTTATTGTGAACTAATACCTCAATCCCGCCTATATTGATTCTCTGGAAACCATCACTTCCAGGGTCTTCGATTATTTTCATATCGTATAGATAACCAGAACATCCGCCCGATTGTGCACTAATTACCAGTACGTGGGATTTCTCATCTCCGGCCATATTTTGTTTTAGTGCAGATATGGCAGCTTCAGAAAAATTCAGATCGACGTCCACGACTTCAGTTTCGGTTACCACGGGTAAAGAGAACCCGTCCCCTCCTAACAGTCCCATGATTGCCTGTTGAAATGGTTCTATTTCAACGGTTCCTTCAAACACTCGTCACACATATCAATCATGCTCGTTTGCCGTACCCATGAGTGGCTTTGAGACTAGAGAAATCGCAAAACTCACCGAGGATGGCATTATTCGCAGTATTGACTACGTTGCATCGGAAAGTCCACTTTCTTTAGTAGTCGAAAGCAACGAACATGGGAGGCATGATCTTGGAATAACAATGCGGACTACGGGTCATGACAGACTGCTTTCGCTCGGATTCATTTACTCAGAAGGAATTATCACTTCTGCTGAAGATATCGAAGATATTGTAGTTGGAGATGGCGTAGTAGATATTATTCTAAACGATGGGGCTGCCTTTGACCCCTCGGAACATTGTAGGACTAGTACTGTGACCTCATCTTGTGGAATTTGTGGTCGTTTAGAAATTTCAAATATCCTAACTGGATTTAATGAAGTGTTAGACGAAGGTCTGCATATTAGTATGGGAGCTATAACAAAATGCCTTAACTCGGTTATAGAAAGACAAGAGGTTTTCTCCAAAACAGGGGGATCACATGCGTGTGCAAGTTTTACGAATGATGGTACCGTTGACCGGGTTTACGAAGATGTAGGTCGGCATAATGCGTTTGACAAGCTTGTTGGCTCGTACCTGCAAGACGGCAGTATGCCTAATTCTGGATTGGCCGCATTTGTATCGGGCAGGGCATCATTCGAACTCGTTCAGAAGTGCATACGTGCAGGATTTCCAATAATGATAGCAGTAGGTGCCCCTAGTTCACTAGCAGTTGACTTGGCTAGAGAATATGGGTTAACTCTGGGTTGTTTTGCTAAGAACAAGTCTATCACACTATTTAGCGGAGTTCGGAGAGTTTTGGAGTAGTCCACTCTGGGGAACTGTGTATTTTCTCTCCTTCAGATCATTATGGTACCTTGCCCCTAGGCTCTCGCCATTGATTGCAACCCACTCAGAAAATTTGATCTCCCCCAGTGGTTTTGCATCGGTGGCCATCAGTCCTCGCATCAGTCCCTTTATTTCAGCCCTAGTTATCACCCTATCCTGCAATATCACTCCAACTATTTTACCCACTGACCACCCAATGATTGGGGGGACGGGAATGATCAACCTCCTTACGCCAATGGATTTTGCAATAAGTGTCACATATTCCCTGTAGGTGAAGGTCTCTGGTCCCGCGACATCCACTACTGTGTCTTCTACGGACTCCCCCTGGTCGACAGCTACCCTAGCAACATCCTCGATATGTATGGGTTGGATTGGGTAGTTGCCCATTCCAAAAATTCCGAAAACAGGAAATTTTCTTATTAGCCAGGACATGTTATTGATTAGAACGTCCCTTTCACCTCCAAAGAATACTGTAGGTCTCAAAATTGCATAGGATAGATTTGACTCAATTAGAATCTGCTCTACTTCCACCTTGCCTCTGAAATATGACCAATCGGGTGCCATGTGTGGGTGAGCTACGGAAAAATGCACCACTCTTTTGACTCCTGCTTCCTCGGCCGCCAAAAACAGCCTTCGAATATTTTCAACTGCAATCTCATGAGCATAGCCATCCTTGCGGTTCTTGTATCGTACCCAGTAGGTATTGTACAAGACATCCGCCCCCTTAAGGGAATAAACTAGTGACTCATGATTAGTGAAATCAATTGGCAGAACCTCGATCCTTCCATTAAACGGGTCGTCCCTATCTTTGGCATTAGTAAGAGTCCTCACTCTTTTACCCCGGGACAGTAGCTCTCTTGCAATCCACCTTCCCGAATATCCAAATGCCCCAGTCACGACATGCACAGGTTCGGGCATAATTGACCACACTAGCAATCAGACATTATGTTACCCTCACTACTTTGAAATGCCTGACTCATTATTTGGACTCGTGAGAGTAACTCCCGATGCAACGACGCCGATGGATGGTGAGCGCCCTAATAGGAGATCTCCTAGCACATCTGCAGCTGGCCTTCCGGCAATATTTTCTACAGTTAAACATAGTTTTTCCAAGATGGGATTTATTTCAAGCATCTCGAATTTATCCAATGTAAACAAATTCCATGGATTTGATTGTCCCGGTTGCGCATGGCCAGATCCCGACAAAAAGAGGACCGTTGCAGAATTTTGCGAAAATGGGGCTAAGGCAATTGCAGATGAGGCTACCAAAAAGAGGGCTGGCCCGGAATTCTGGGCTAAATGGAGTGTATCAGAATTATCGAAGAAACCCGATTATTGGTTGAATGCGCAAGGAAGACTAACTCATCCTCTAATTCTAAGGCCTGATGCAAACTACTACGAACAGATAACTTGGGATGATGCATTCAAAAAAATTGCAGAGGAGCTTGCAGTACTGAATTCACCGGACGATGCCATTTTCTACACATCTGGGAGAACTAGCAACGAGGCTGCCTATCTCTGGCAATTACTTGCTAGGAGTTTTGGAACAAACAACCTGCCCGACTGTTCAAACATGTGTCACGAATCTTCGGGGGTTGCCCTTACCCAAAGCATAGGAATCGGTAAGGGAACAGTGAAACTTGAGGATTTCGATAAGGCTGACTTGATTATCGTAGTAGGCCAGAATCCTGGAACAAATCATCCACGGATGCTCACTGCTCTTAGGGATGCAAAGAAAATGGGTGCTTCTATTGTGAGCATAAACCCACTAATAGAGACGGGAATGGTTAGATTCAAGCATCCACAAAACCCACTCGAAGTGCTTGGGTATGGAAATGAAATTTCGGATGAGCATATCCGAGTAAGAATTAATGGAGACCAGGCTCTTTTCAGAGGTTTTGCCAAGTCAATAATTGCCAATTCTTTAGAGGACATGGAGTTTGTAGAAGAGTTCACAAATGGCTACGATGGTTATCAAACAGAGGTCTTGAGTAGCAACTGGGCCGATATTGTCGATATCAGTGGTGTGCAAAAATCAGAAATTGAAAGGATTGGGGAATTACTAGGCAAGTCTAGATCTACAATCTGTTGCTGGGCAATGGGGCTCACTCAACACAAGAATTCTGTAGCCACAATACAAGAAATTGCTAATGTTATGCTACTTGGTGGCCATGTTGGCAAGGAGGGTTCAGGCCTTTGTCCAGTAAGAGGTCATTCGAATGTTCAAGGAGACAGGACAATGGGCATTGACCACAATCCTTCTGATGAATTCCTGAGTTCTTTGAATGAAGAGTTTGGGATAGATGTGCCATATAATTCTGGCCTAGATGCTGTGGAGTCTGTTAGAAAAATGAACAAAGGCGAGGCAGGTGTTTTCATTTCGATGGGGGGGAACTTCCTTTCCGCTATGTCGGATACTATGGCTACTGCAAAGGGTTTGCAGAAATGTAGTTTGACTGTGCAGATTTCAACAAAGCCGAATAGATCGCACCTCGTCACTGGAAGGACGGGGATAGTTCTACCTTGCCTGGGTAGAACTGAGCTAGACAAAACCGGCGGTAAGCCCCAATTTGTTACAGTTGAGAATTCAATGGGTGTTGTGCATAAATCGATTGGAAAGGGCAGACCAGCCGATTCAAATCTACTTTCAGAGTGTGCCATTGTCGCTGGCATAGCTATCGCAATAGAGGGTGAGGTCGGATCTTCCGGGATTCCTTGGACAAAGCTTGTTTCTGATTATGACAATATTAGAGACTGTGTAGAGAGGACCATACCGGGATTTGAGAAATATAATGCCAGATCAAGGATCGACGGTGGTTTCTACTTGCCGAATCCACCAAGGGACAAACGAGTATTCAACACTGAAAACGGATTAGCGAACATAATCACACATAAATTACAGCCGATTGTTGCAGGAAATGATAAGTTCGTTATGATGACGATAAGATCTCATGACCAGTATAATACTACGATATACAGTACAAATGATCGGTATAGGGGAATTTCCAATGGCAGGAGAGTGGTGATGATGAGTCTCGAAGATATAGAAACACGCGGTTGGAAAGAATTCCAAAGTGTTTGTATTAAATCTCATTTCGAAGGTAATGAGATTTCTTCAGAAGGTTGGACTATACTGGAATACGACATTCCCCCTGGTAACGTGGCCACCTATTTTCCTGAGTCAAATGTTCTAATACCACTTGAAAGCGTTGCTGATTCTAGCAATACACCGACCAGTAAGTCGGTTGTCGTATCCATCGAACCGATGAATTAGGCCCTTGACTGACGTTTTGCCTGCTCACGCGAAAGTAGACGGCATCGACTAATCTGTTTCTCGCATAGTTCTGACTCTTGCTTCTCCAATCCCCTCTCAACGGCCTGAGTGAAACACTTGATTGCGTCATCAAACATTTCGACGGCAGCATATGAAGAACCCATGTTGAAAAGTGTCCGGCCAGTAACACTTTGCGGGTCCATCCCTATAGCAGTATGATATGCAACAACACTTTCAGAATATCTTCCTGAATTGTATAATGCGTTACCTCGGCCGTTCTGAGCCTTGACCTTCAGTTCTACCTCAGTAGGCGGACACCCCCCTATGGCCTTCTCAAAACTTGAGAGTGCCTCATCATTCTTCCCTTCTCCTAGTAAGTTGATCCCCATGTTGTACCAACTCACTGCATCATCTAAATCGCCCCGGGAGTCAGTTTCAGTTTCGGTTGATTGTACCTCTTCTACTGCTAGTAGCAGGGCTTCTGCCAAATCATCTTCGTTTGTTTCAACTTGGGCTATTTCGGGAAGTGGTTCTGATTCTATTCCCGCGGCTCGCTTGAAGCATTGATTTGCACGATCTTCGTATCCGGCCGAACGTAATGCGTCCCCAAGGCCACGCCATACTTCTGGAGAATTTGGTGACTCCTCCAGGAGTCCCTTCCACATTGAAACGGCGCCAGAGTGGTCACCAACAGTAGTTAGAGCTCTTGCTTCTTCGTAACTATTTGGCATAGGGGCAATATCCGCATAAGTGGAATTATCAATATTTTCTGCTTCAACCTCTTCAATCGGCCTCGCTTCTATGAAAACACGTTTTCGTAACTCGGGTTCTGAATAATCTGCTATTGAAATAAGATTTTCATCGTCTGATATTGTTGCTAATGCAGATTTGGCAAAAATAGAGGCGGACAGGGGGTTGCTATCTGCTAGCAGATAAGCAAGATTTGCTTGTGTAGGAGGGTGATTTGGTAAAATGTGATCAGATTTCTCGAAAGCCTTTACTGCCATATCTAAATTACCAGTCCTTGTGTAAAGGACACCTAGGCAATACCATACTGTTGCATTTTCCTCGTCTATCTCCACTACTGAAAGATATGATTCGATTGCCTCGTCGTCATTCCCCGACTTAGCGAGTTTTGCTGCTACGTCCATTAACTCGCCTAAACTAGTCCCCATAATCACTTCGAATAAAATCTGATGAATAAGGATTCGCAACGGCTGGAGGAGCCAATGTAGAGCGTAAAGAATATTGAAATCAACCGACAATTGAAGACTGAGTGTCTACTGTGGGAGATGTGAGTGACCCGATAGTTGTGATGGGGATCTGCGGATCCTACGATCTTGATTCGGCGAACGGGAGAATGCTGGAGATTGTTCTCGAGGAAGCTAGGGTGCTTGGAGCCGAGACTGTGATTTGGGACCATGGTGCCAAGCCGTTGCCTCTTGTTGGAGCAGAAGGTAGTTGGGATGATGAAAATGTGAAGGGTTTCCAGGAAATGGCAGTCTCTGCGGATGCATTTGTGCTTTCAAGTCCCGAATATCACGGCACGATGAGCGGAGTGATGAAGAACAGCCTCGATTGGTTGTATTCAAAACATACCTCTGGCAAGATCTTCGGCCTAATATGCACCCTCGGCGGGCAGAGTAGTAACAATACCCTCAATCACATGAGGATAGCTGCAAGGTGGATACATGGGTGGGTGACTCCTGAACAGATTGCGATTCCAAATATTAAGGAGGCTTTCAATGATGATGGATCACTGGTTAATGAAGAAATCAATAGTAGAGTTGAAGCCCTCGCTTCCTCAATTGTAGAAAATACAATCAAACTGAGGAGATAGAGTGGATATTTTTCCAGTTAGGAAGGAAGTTGACTGGGAGGAGCTAGACTCTGAGAAAATCGTAATTGTAGTCAACAAGGATCTAAGCTCCATCGAAGAAAAGATCGCCAATTTTCTAGGCGCTCCGAGGACCATTAGGAGACCACTCGATGAAATGAATAGCAAATTATGGCTGTTGATGGATGGAAAGATGAATGTTGAACAAATAGTTTCAGAGATGGATAGAGTTTTTCATGAGAAAATTGCTCCTGCTAATGAAAGAGTGAATCGATCAATTGCTGATTTCGTAAATCTGGGATTAGTGGAATTAATGATTAATGGCTCCGATATAGAATCGGAGTAGATTACTCTTCCTCGACTGTGGCTCGAAGTTTCTCATTCATGTTTTCCCTATATCTGGCCGAAAAGAAGATCATCAAAGGGATCACCAGAACAAGGAAGAAGCAACCCACTAAAGCAGAAAAGCTGTATACGGTCTCTTGGACCGGGTTTAGCTTGAACTTCTCCAATTCCAATAATTCGTGGGATGAGAATTCTGATTCTACTACTACCCCTTCACTAGAGGCTATCTGTCCCCCATCCTCAATCTTAATCTTCCATGTGATGGTCTTATTTGCCGATTGAACCAATTCTTCGGCTTCATTTTGAGCATTTATGATACTATCACTTTCTAGGTATCCCTTTCCCTTTATTGGCAGATCTAGAGAAACCCTGCCACGGAGCGTACCGCTACCGTTCTCCAATACAATCGAATGAGTCCTGCTGTACTCGCAGGTTTCCAGATATTTTGAGTAGTCCGAATCTGGCTCATTACAAATGTAACTCTGGTCTTGGAGCCCTAGGCTGGGGGAGTGGGACCAATTAGTGCCCTCGGCCTCAACTGTTAGGATTGATCCTGGAGCACCGTTTTCGACGGTGAAATTCACCCATGTGATGGCAGATCTTGTTGTGGAATACCATTGTGCTTCCCCTTGCGTCTCTTCTGAAATTTCCATTAAATTATGTTCATTTGTAGTGGTGTACGAATAGTACTCCGAATCAACCGTGTTTGAGTAAACGGCATATGAAAGCAGGATTATCAATGTCAATCCAGTACCGACCATGGTGCGGAGCATATTCGGATTCTTAGATAGCGAACGCTTCACGCTTTTTCGACATGATAAGTAATTATTGAATGCTTGTCGAGGCGATTTCTAATGTTTCCAATGTAAAAACAGGTCATCACGGTTAAATAGGCTCTGTTGGACGGCCGGCACGCACGGTGAAGCCATGACGACATACTACGACGTTCCAGCAGATCTCCTGATTGCAGGTCTTGTCGAGAAAATGGACGCTTATGACAAGATAATCGCCCCGGAATGGGCCTCTCAGGTTAAAACAGGAACTCATAGAGAGAGGCCTCCGGTTCAAGGTGACTGGTGGCATACAAGAGCAGCATCTATACTTAGGAAGGTGGCAATCAAGGGCCCCATCGGAACTAATCGAATTTCACAAGAGTTTGGCGGTGCCAAGAATCGCGGCGTTAAGAAGAACAAGGCAGTTTCGGGTTCGAGAAATGTATCCAGAAAGATTCTGCAACAACTTGCTGCTTCTGGATTAATTGAGAACTCGAAGAATTCTGCTGGAACAGTGAATTATGGAAAAATCGTCAGTCCGGTAGGCCAAGCACTTCTAGACGAAGTTGCGCATTCAGTTCGTGGCGTTGCAGAGCAGAAATATCCTGGATTGGAGAGGTATTGAGGGATAATATGGCTAGAAACAAACCCTTTGCCAAGAAGAAGCGCCTGAATAAGGTCACCAAGCAGAACAAGAGAGTTCCTGTTTGGGTGGTGATGCGAACTAACAGGAAGACGAATTCCCATCCTAAGAGGCACATGTGGCGCCGCTCAAAGTTACAAAGGTGAAGTTTGAATGGCAGAGGTAAAGGAAATTACAATCCCTCTCAGGGCTGCTTGGAAGGTACCGAGAACCAATAGGGCAAAGAGGGCTATGGCAGAAGTGAGAATTCATGTTTCGAAACACATGAAGAAAACTGATGACGAGGATATTTGGATTGACGAGTCAGTAAACCATGCCATTTGGGCTCGGGGGATGCAGAATCCCCCAAGGAAGATCCGGGTCGTATGTACTCGGGAAGAGGGCTTTCCACTCGAAGTGAAACTACTGGAGGATTGAAAATGGGCAACATTAGACCGTCATTCATCAAATCTAGAGCTCTTAGATTGGTCGAGATGTATCCTGATCAATTCACAGATGACTTCGATACTAACAAGCACCTAGTAGCAGAGTTTTCCGATGTTGACAACAAAAGGATGAGGAATTGGATAGCTGGATACATCACCAGGTACAGACAACGAAGGGTTGACTAGCACACTACTCATCATCTAGAGGGGTCTCGCGTTTACATGGGAGAGAGGCGTGGGGATTCGCTTCCCGCATATAGCGATACAGTGTGTGTAGTACTTGTAGAACCTGAGCATGATGGTAATATCGGTGCAGTTGCACGATCGATGTTGAACTTCGGCATTACCGACTTAAGGGTGGTTGGAAGAGACGGAGAATGGTCCAATGAAGCCCGAAGGCGTGCAAAGAACGCGCAGATTGTTCTAGATGAGTGTATTCTTGTTAAGAATCTCGATGAGGCGGTGTCGGACTGTTCAATTGTTGTTGGTACTTCAGGAAAAAGAGAAGACGGGGAAAAAACTTCAATGAGGCATTTCCTACTTCCAGATGAGCTACCAAAGCGACTTTCCGGAGTAGTTGGGAAGGTGGCATTGGTCTTTGGACCGGAAGGAAAGGGGCTTCTGAACGAACAATTGGTTGAGTGCGACGTTCTCGTTACCATTCCATCTTGGGAAGGTTACCCCATTCTCAATCTAAGTCATGCTGTCTCCATAATCTGCTATTCCTGGCAGGTTTCCTTCGGGGCACCAGTCCCTAGTGGGTCTGGCGGAAGATTACTGGATCCTGAATTAAGGAGACAACTAAAAACTGAGATTAGAGGATTAGTAAAGTCATTGCCGACCAAGGATCACAAGAGAGGGGGGATAGAAGAGACCCTGAACAGAGTCATTCTGAGAGGCCTACCTAAAGATGATGAGATTCATAGAATTATTGGGGTGTTAAACATGGCAAAGAAATCGTTGTCCGGCAATGCAGAAAGCGATTCTAAGACTTAGCATTCCAACTTGCCCATGATTTGGGAGTCTCTCGCACATGAAAGGCCCTGAGAGTCAGCAAGTTGCCGTAAGAGGACTTGATGTGTGGCTCAACCTGCTCGAAAGCCCACCTCGCTAGGTTCTCAGCCGTAGGAATGAACGGCACAACTAGGGACCTATGCTCATCACCCATGATTGATAGGGCATCTCTAGCCACGTCATCACCCTCAAAAACCACAAACGCATGGTCGACAACATCGTGGATATGCTCTTCAAGTATCTTGGAGATATCTGAGAAGTCCATCAACATCCCTTCATCTGATACTCCTCGCTCAGTGACAACCTCGCCCTCGAGCTCAGCCTCCCACCTGTACCTATGGCCGTGCATATGCCTACACTTGCTCTTGTGGTTAGGAACCCTATGGCCCGTATCAGTCTCTACCCATCTCCTAATTCTAGTTGTCATCCATACCCTCCTGAATGAAGCTCATGCTTGCTGAATTTATACAGTACCTCTCACCACCTGACTCCCTTGGTCCATCATCGAAAACGTGCCCGAGGTGTGAGTCACATGATCCACATCGGACCTCCACCCTCAACATCCCAAAGGCCCTATCCTCTAGCCTCCTAATGCCTGCATCTGGGTGTTCCGTATGGAATGCTGGCCAACCACATCCAGAATGATACTTCATCTCAGAAGTAAACAAGAGATGACCGCAGCAAATACACAGATAATCGCCCTCCCTATCCTCCATGTAGAGGATACCTGTTTTGGGAGGCTCGGTTCCAGCCTCCCTAGTTACGTGGTACTGGATATCTGTGAGCCTGCTTCTCCACTCCGCGTCCCTGTCCGGGTCAAAACTTGGAAGTTTGTCACTCACTCTATGCACCCCATTGACTCTCCTGTGACAGAGCGTATTCAAGTACACTTGTCCATTCATCGACGTATTCTATTGGATCTGCCCTTCCTATGGAGTGGAATGCAAGAACCCTCTCTACATCCGCACCCGATCTGCCGGAACTGCGCCCATGTTCATCCGGGTTATACGATGTGTTGGTGTTGGAGAATATCGTGTCAAAGTTAAGACCCAAGGAGTTACATGACTCGAGTGCGTCCTCTAGTATGGTAGTCTTGTCCCCAGTGATGTAAGGCAGAAAGAAGGACACTCTCTCACTGTCCCAGTTGCCTATAGAAAAGGATCGTTCAAGGGAATCGTAAAATTCCGGCCTGCAATCTGGATAGATCTCATGATCTCCGCTATGCACGCCCAGAGCAATTCTAACGTCGCAGTCCTCGGAGGTCGATATGCTCAATGCATGTCCGTATAGAATGGATGAGAAAATCGCATTCCTGTTTGGGACTACTGTCTGCTTCATCTGGGATGACTCGTAATGCCCCTCTGGAACATCAACATCTTTGCTAGTCAATGCCGATTTGAGGGTGCTCATAGCTGACTTCAAATCTATTACTAATTGCTCAACTACGTATCCATTATCTGACAAATATGCAATATTCTGCTTGGATCTATCGATCTCAATCGAGTGCTTCTGCCCGTAGTCATAAGTCAGGCAAGTAACATTGCTTCCCTCAGCAAGTAGCCTAAGCAAGAGGGAGGTGCTGTCCATGCCACCGGATAGGGCCATCACGGATCGAATCATAACACACCCATCCACTTGTGTGTCTGCAGACTAAGCCTCCAACCCTTGCTTTCCTTGACTAGCCTCTCAACAACCTGGAAGCTCTTGCCGTTCTGTTCTATCGAGTCCGTATCAACATAGCAGGGTTGGATGAAGTGATGCGTGAACCCCCCTTTCAATTGATCGTAAATTGCCATTTCCTGACCGCAGTATACAACTTTTAACTCGTCACCTGAACGTTGTTTAATTGATACGTTTGGGTATAGTTGGTCCTTGGGACTGACGCAAATCCAATCAATGATTGGATCTACTGGGATAGTTCCGTTGGTTTCAATTGATAATAAGATTCCATGTTCCTTCAGCCTCCTTCCTATCGTGGAAAGATCTTGCATGGCTGGCTCCCCGCCAGTAAAGATTACTCTGTCACATCCGAACCCTAGAACTTCCTCAACAATGGAATCGATATCCATCTCCACGAAGGTCATGAAGTCGGTATCACACCACTCACACCTAAGGTTACAGTTACCAAACCTGACAAAAACGTGAGGTGTTCCACAATGGAACCCCTCGCCCTGAACTGAATGGAAAATTTCCACGATTGGATATGTCTGCAGAGAATCACCCCTGAACCGTTTGGCTTCTAATCAATTGGAGCACTTCGGACCTAGCCTCTACCTTGTCAAAGAATACCCCTCTCATGGCACTAGTTGTCATTACTGAGTTCTGCTTCTTGACACCTCTACACTTCATGCAACCATGCTGCGCTTCGAGAATGACTGCACAACCCAGTGGGCTGAGGTGTTCGACGATGTCGTTGGCTACCGATTGTGTGATCCTCTCTTGGTTCTGAAGCCTAGTGGAGTGCATGTCCAATAATCTTGCGAGCTTGCTAATACCAACTATCCTATCAACTGGGATATATGCGATATGCCCCCTGCCTGAGAACGGTTGCAGATGATGCTCGCATGTACTATGGAATTCCATGTCCCTCAGTAGGACTATGCCATCATAGCCTTCGGCATTGAAAGTCGAATCGAGAATTTCGCTGGCATCCTGGGAATATCCGCGGAATATCTCTTCATATGACTTGATTACTCTCTCTGGGGTTTTCTCTAGTCCTTCTCGTAGATCCTTTCCGCACTGTTCTATGTATCGTACTAGTACATCTACGGCATCAATAGCATCTTCTCTCCCTGGGATATTCATTCGTTCACCTACCATGCCTTGAGTCGATTTCGTCTAATTGATCCAGCATTTTCCTGCATGCTGTTCTGATTGCATCGGCTAAACTGATGAATTTCTTGGAATCACCCACATGATTCTTGAGATCTGAAACAATTTCATTTGGCATGTCTAGGCTAATCTTAGGCATGTTAACGCGCATTTGCGTATGGATATAATATTACTGGAGTATTACTAGAAGATTACTTTCTTATTTTCTCAACCTTCTCATCTAGACCTGGGTAATGGTTTTCAAGAGCATTCGCCCTGTCCTTCAGACTGTTTAGTTGCGCATTTGCTTCATCATCTGATATGCCCTGTGAGATCAGGTTCAGTAAGAGAGATAGTCCTCCCTGAATGGTGCCAGCATCCAGGAACGCATCATTGGAAATCTCTCCGGTCCCCCGTAGAACCTCAAGTGCGTCTCTGATGAAGTCGCGTTCTGACTCAATAACCGATGCGGACGATTCGTCCAGAATGTTTAGTCTCTCCAATGAAGTAATCATGATGTTGCGAGTTGGATATGCTTTTTGATGATTCTCACTTGGGTGATTCGACCAGTTCAATGAGGACTCCACCGGCAGAAGATGGGTGGACAAAGGCTATTCTTAGACCATCTGAGCCAATTACAGGCACTTCTGATACCATTCTTACCCCAATACCAATCAAATCGGAAATCATGGATTCTATATCGTCAACATCTATTGCAATCTGCTGAACTCCGGGACCTCTACTAGCAATGAACCGCCCGACTGGGGTATCCTCAGAGAGAGGTTCCAAAAGTTCGATCCGAGTATTACCCCGCCCTTTCAAGTATCTAATTTTGACACCTTGATCTTCGCTAATCTTGTCTGCTGAATGAGTGAAACCCAATTTAGACCACATTTCCACCGATTCATCCAACGAGGATGTGGCTATTCCAATGTGATTTACAGTTCCACCGGCCATTCAAACACCACTTGGGGCGACCCATGTTCCAAACTCCTCCCTCAAAACACTGTTGACCTCTCCCACAGTTACCTCTGCTTTGACGGCGGAAATGATCGGTGGCATAATGTTGGAGTCTTCTCTGCAGCAACGCCTCAACGCCAAAAGAGAGGCTTTTACGCTGTCTTCGTCTCTATTCTCCTTCATCTCGGTTAAACGTGAAACCTTCGAGTTGGCCTCATCGGAGTCGAGTATGAGGCCCTCAAAATCCGGTTCTGAGTCGTCTACATGCGAGTTGACGCCGACTACAAGTTCACTCTTGCTCTCAACTCTACGAAGTTGCTCCCATGCACTTTCATGAATCATCCGCTGTTGGAAACCGGTCTTGACGCACTCCATTGCCCCGCCCAAATTTTCTATTTCGTGAATTATTGAACGTGCCTTTTGGATCAAAGCGTCGGTATTTTCCTCAATGGTCGAAGAACCGCCGAGTGGGTCAGCGAAATCGGTGATTCCTAGTTCCTCCGCGATAATCTGCTGGGTGCGTAAAGCGAGTTTTGCAGAGTCTTCCGTTGGTAGTCCCAAAGCCTCATCAAAGCTATTCGTGTGAAGTGACTGTGTGCCTCCGAAAACAGCTGAAAGAGCCTGATATGCAACTCTAATTGCATTGTTAATTGGTTGTTGTGCTGTTAGTGTAACACCCGATGTTTGAGTGTGGAATCTCAATTGGGAGGATTTAGGATGGACGGGGGAGAACTCTTCTTCAACTAATTCGTACCATAATTGTCTTGCAGCCCTGAACTTGCTAATCTCCTCGATGAAGTTATTGTGGCATGCGAAGAAGAAAGACATCCTAGGGGCAAAATCATCTATCTCCATTCCAGATGCTATTGCCATTCGGGAATAGTAAATTGCATTTGCTAGAGTGAGTGCTATTTCCTGAGATGCCGTGCATCCAGCTTCCCTCATGTGATATCCACTAATTGAGATTGTATTCCATCGCGGCGCATTGATATTGCACCAAGACATTAGATCAGTAGTCAATCTAATTGAGGGTTCAGGAGGGAATATGTATAGGCCCCTGGAAATGTACTCCTTCAGAATGTCATTCTGAACTGTTCCGGATAGCTGGTCTATTGAGATGCCATTTTCTTCGGCCACTGCTACATACAATGCGAGGAGTGTTGTTGCTGGTGCGTTTATGGTCATTGAAGTTGAGATTGAGCCCATATCTATGCCTGAAAACAACTCCCTCATATCGTGTATTGAGTCAATAGGGACTCCGACCTTACCAACCTCACCAGATGAGAGTTCATCATCAGAATCGAGCCCCAGCTGAGTGGGTAGATCAAAGGCTATCGAGAGGCCTGTCTGACCGCCATCTAGGAGTTTTTTGAAACGCTTATTAGTGTTTTTAGGGGAAGTGAAACCGGCATACTGCCTCATTGTCCAAAGTCTATCCCTATACATTCCGGGATGAATGCCCCTACGATATGGGGGCACTCCGGGAGAACTTGTAGATGAGTCATCTCCGATGTCTATCTTTTCCACCACGTTATGCCCAGAAGGTTTCAACCCATGAACCATTCTCAGACTTCATCGTCTAACGGTATATCCATCGACGATCTTTTCGAGTGAAGTCAATTGGTTATCGTCGATTATCCCCTCGTCTAGTTTCTCCATCAAGAAATCCTTAGCCTCATTCGTAGTTTGCCTCTCCCCTCTGGCCCAAATGGTAGCAAGTAGGTTGGAACGGTGCTCTTCTGCAATTCCAATCTCTGATAGGAGCCCACGCATCTCGTACTTGTACTCCATGTGTCTACTTCTATCTAGTCTTCGAGCCCTATTTGCTGGTTGATAAGATGAGGTTTTGTTTCTGAACTTCCTCTGAGGTTTCTTTGGAGTTTCTACGGTTTTTTCATGGGTTTTCTTCTGTGTTTTCGCCTGTTCTACAGCAATTGAAGCTCTGTTCCTGCTATTCTGAATAATCTGTCTTGCCTTCAGACTCTTGCCCTCATCTTGCTCGTTGGAGGCTTTATCCGATGAATGATCCTTTTTCTTTTCCAGGCCGATGTCTTTCCTCGAGGGTTTGCCAAGAATCTGGTCCTGTAGGATGTCATTCTCTCCTTTCTCTTCCAAATTAGTTTGTTGAGTTTCTACGGATTGGGGAGCTTCAACGGCTGGTTCCTCCAAGGCAGCTGGCTCCTCTGCTGCTGCCGATTTAACCTCGGATTCTGAGATATCTGCTTTGGTGAGCCTTTCTGAGGGGGGTGGAGGATCGTCCTTTTTCTTTGCACCAGGAGCAGATGGCGGAGCAGCAATTTGGGACCTTGCTCTAGGAGGGTGCGTTTTGGATGGAACGTTTGGTTTAGACTTCTGAGGAGTTTGGGCAGCAGACCCGAAAATGTTCTTTGGGGCGGCCTTCTTCCTACGTCTTCTCTGCACTTTCTAATCAATCCTCAAACAACCGGTTGGACGGACTCTCATAAGAGTTCGTGATTTTATTGCCACACCACTGCGGTGTTGTCCGTTCTGAGTGAAGGGTCAATGGCGCTATCCATAATCTGAGTTTCAATACCGCATTCAAGCATTCTACGACCAAGTTCTGCGATCATTGTACCATTGTCAATACAGAATGGCTTCTCTGGCCAGAAGCAATGAGAGTCTCGCTCTTGGCACATTATTTGGCTCATTTCTCTGAGCCTTTCATTGCAAGCAACACCACCTCCGAGTAAGAGTTCGGTCTTTCCCGTATGCGCTAATGCCCTCTCTGCTACTTCAACGCATGTTGCAAAAGAGTGCTCTTGAAGTGACCAACAAACTTTCTCCATGGATAGCCCCTCAGAAATCTTCTGAATAGCTGAAGTAAGCATTCCAGAGAATGCCAAATCCATCCCATGAACTCCATAGGGAAGAGTTACCTCATCGAGAGATTGGGAGCCCATGCTCAAGTAATCTAAAGCCAGTTGTTCGATCTTCGGGCCTCCAGGGAAAGGTAGCCCCTGGGTTCTGGCAAACTTATCCAACATGTTGCCGATACCGATATCCAATGTCTCGCCTAAAACGCGGTATCTACCATCTGCCCTAGCTATTACCTGGGTATTTCCTCCACTGACATAGAGCAGTACGGGGTCAATGCAACCGGTTTGATTTCGGCCAACTTCGATATGGGCGACACAGTGATTTACTCCAAGAAGTGGAACAGAAAGACGAGTTGAAAGTGTTCTAGCTACTGAAGCACCAACACGGAGGCATGGACCTAGACCGGGCCCTTGACTAAATGCTACTGCTACTACTGAATCCCAAGAAAAATCCCGATTGCTTGAGAGCTTTTTGAGTAGTTTGGATGTAGAATCAGAGTGATGGTCAGCGGCCTCACGAGGATGGATGCCACCCTCTTCAGGACGGAATAGCGATGAAAATGATGGGAATAGTTCACCTTCAGTGCTAACAGTACCGAATGAGAAAGTGTGGGCCGTGCTTTCAATACCCAGAATAATGCCACCCATGGGGGCTCGCATGGGCGTGAGTTCTTTCAACTATCGGAATCTGCAGACATCATGAGGACCCTCTTGTACAACTGTGGAGAAATTGCTCACCTTTCCACAGGAGACGACGAATTCCCACTATCCGGGAGTAGAATGTTGGATCGGGAAACACTGATTTATCCGTCGGGAATGGGAATTCTAATTGATTCGGGCAAGATTCAGAAAATCTCTCCAATGCAAGAGTTAGTTGCAGAGTTTGCACCCTGGTACCCAGCAGAGAACGAAAATGGAACAACGAGGGTAGTAGATATCGAAGGTAAGTCGGTCGTACCGGGATTCGTAGACAGCCATACCCATCTAGTTTGGTCCGGGGATAGATCAAATGAGTTAGCAATGAGGATTTCAGGGAAGACATACAAGGAAATCGCACAAATTGGTGGTGGGATAATGAAGACTGTGAATAGCACTCGAAGCGCCCCGCAAAAACAACTAGTGGATAGTGGGCTGAGAAGATTGTTTTCTGCATTAAAAAACGGAACAACTTCTATTGAGGCAAAGAGTGGCTACGGATTAGATTTGGACTCCGAGGTTAAACTTCTTGAGGCTATTTCTGTAATAGACAGGACTTCGCCCTGCGATGTACAGGCCACCTGGCTAGGTGCACATGATTTCCCCAAGGAAATGTCTAGAGATGAGTATGTAGAGCACCTTATCAGCGAACAATTACCGATAATTTCCGAATTGTCATTGGCGAAGTGGGTGGATGTTTTCTGTGAGGATGGTTGGTTCACAAATGAGCAGACAGAAGAAATAGTATTGGCATCGAAGTCTTTTGGCCTGGACTCTAGACTTCATGTGGACGAATTTATTGATAGTGGCGGTTTACAATTAGCCTCGGAGCTTGGTTCGGTTAGTGCTGATCATGTAGCATGCTCAAATGAAGACTCAAGGATTAGTGCTGCTGAAGCGGGCACAGTCCAAACATTTCTGCCGGGTACGCCATATGTACTGGGTAAGAGGCTAGATATGCCAATTAAGAAGTGTATCGAGGAGGATTGGCCATTTTCGTTTGCAACGGATTTTAATCCAAATTGCCCAATTACTTCACTACCCTTGATAGGAAGTCTGGCGACACACAGAATGGGAATTGATCCAATTGCAGCACTTGCCGCTGTTACAAGAAACCCAGCATCTACGATGTTCCAAGATGATGTTGATGTCAGGGGCGTAATTGCGGAAGGCAGGATTGCAGACTTGAATATACTTTGGTCATCATCTGCAGACTCATGGTGCCAGACGCCAGGGGTATCGCCTGTTAGGCATACTCTCAAAAATGGCGTTATTGTAAATTCCAATAAAGTGTATTGAATCTATCAGATAAGATTTGTATTACATATTCAATAAAGTGGGAATTTCAATATTCTTGTTTTGTAATACTAGATTCTGATTTCAATATGGAAATGGGTAAAATTCCGCTTGTTTTGTTACCGATAACCTACGTTATCAGAAATTGATATTATTGATATTGATCAAATATAGCCGCAGTACCGCGTTTATTGAGAAAAGTGGATATTTTGCTGAAAACCCCCTACTAAATGTGAAATGTTGAAGTCTTGAGTCTAGTCGTGTTAACATGGACCCGGAATACAGTGGATTCTGTATGAAATGCAAAACTTACGTCTCAATCAATGGTCCGGAGTTGATCGTGATGACTAACGGAAGAACTCGAGTTGCTGGTGAATGCTCCAGCCAGGGGTGTGGCGGACGCATCTCGAAGATTGTATCATAGCTGTTCAGAATGATTCTTGAGTGGATGGCAATTCGAAGGAGGGCCGGGCTCGTGGTCTAGGGGTTATGACGTCGCCTTGACATGGCGAAGATCGCAGGTTCAATTCCTGCCGAGCCCACCAATAGTATCTATTCTATTAATTATATTATTCAAAGTTGTAAGACACCCTTAGACGGCCCTTGCCCTTGTTCTTCTTGCCAAGATACCTTACTCGAGGGATTTGTGAGGTGTTAGAAACGTGAGTACCCGCACAAGGGCATAGATCAATTCCTTCTACTTCGACGACCCTTAGATGTGTAATGGACTTTGGAATCCTATGCATGAATTTTGTATGCCTCATTTTCTCGTGCCCCAAAATCTGCTCCCTATCCCATTCGTGAATGTTAACTGGAGTATTTGTCGAAAGTACGGAATTTACTGATTCAATTAGATCTTCTGGATTGAAAATATCCTTGTCCTCGAAGAGTAAGTCGACTCTAGATTGTTCGGCCCCGATTTGATTTCCTACAGTCTCGCATCCCCACAAATCTTCAGCTAATGCAGAGAAAATATGTTGCGCGGTATGCATCATTGTGTGGCCATTCCTTCTAATTACGTCAATTTCGCATGAAACTGCCTGTCCTGTACTGAACATCTCAATTTGATCTACGGGGTGCTGAATCATATCCCCTGGGAGGACCTCGTTCAATGTAGCAGAGCTCCCGTCTTCCAGTCTAATTAAGCCAGTATCTCCTGGCTGCCCGCCCCCTCTTGGATAGCAGTGTGTTTTTTCCAAAAGAAGTGAGTCGCCTTTAGTTGCGACTACTCTTGTTGTAAACGGTAGAGGGTCTGTGCCAGGATGCAGTTGCATGTGCAATTTTTCTTGAATAATATCACCCGAAAATACTGGTTATGCCCCCATCGAGGATGGCCTTGGATAAATTCTCACATTCATTTGTAAGAGACCTGTCTCCTTCCAATCTGCCGACATTCCCCCTAACCCAATCTGCAATTTTGGCCACGCCTATCCCTGGAGACTCTGCAATACCATCTAGAGCCTCTGTGGAGCAAACAAACTCATTTGCAAGAACCTGTGATAACAGAATTGATGATTGCAGAGCCCTGTATGTCCCAGTAGCACCCATAGAAACGTGGTCCTCCTTCCCCATACTGACGGGTACATTGCTTGTCGATACGGGGTTTGCTAGTAAATGAAGCTCTGCTATTACTGCAGCCGCAACATACTGAACAATCATTAGGCCGCTTTCTAATCCCTCATTTTTCGCCAAGAATGCCTCCTGTCCACTCCAATTCGGGTCCATTAACTGATTGATCCTCCGTTCAGAGATGCTCGCTAACTCATGGCAAGCTATAGCAATCGAGTCACTGGCTAATGATAGGTTCTGTCCATGGAAATTCCCGCCACTGATGATATCCGCACTACCATCTTCCTCAACGAATACCAACGGATTATCAGTGGCGCTGTTGATCTCAATCTCCAGTATCCTTCTAACCTCTCGCAGCATTTCGATTACAGGACCATGAACCTGGGGGGAACATCTGAAGCAGTATGCATCCTGAACACGATCACAATCGACATGGGATAGCATGATTTCTGATTTCGATATAAGTTCGGAAATTCGTGCTGCTGAAATTGACTGGCCGAACTGCGGCCTCGAGTCATGGATTCTCTTATCGAATGGTTTGTGAGAGCCCCTAATTGCCTCTAATGAGCAGGCAATTGATGCATCCGCTGCAAAGGAAAGAGTTTCCATATTGAGGACTGTGCACGTTAGATATGCACACATCTGACTAGTTCCATTAATCAGAGAAAGACCTTCCTTAGCCTGTAATTTGATAGGTCTCAAGTCTGCTTCAGACAATGCAACTGAGGCATCCGTGAGATGCCACTCACCACTCACGAATCTTTGGCATTCACCCTCTCCCATCATCCCCAGAGCCATATGAGACAGTGGGGCAAGATCCCCTGATGCTCCCAAGGAACCTATTCTAGGGACTATTGGGGCGATTCTCGAATTGACCATTGAAAGAATTAGTTCGACAACCTCTGGCCTTGCGCCTGATACTCCCCTTGCGAGAGAATTGGCTCTGATAATCATCATTAGAAGGACGGCCTCGGGATCCATCCTTTCACCAATTCCACAAGCATGGCTTCTCACCAGGTTCGCCTGAAGAGTCTCTAGTTCGTCTTTCTCGATACTCACAGATGACAATGCTCCGAATCCAGTATTGATGCCATAAACCACCTCGTCAGAATCTACTACATTCTCCACGGCATCACGTGAATGTTGCATAGTCTCCTTAGATGTGGCTGAAAGGTGGGCTGTTGCAATGCCCTTTGCAATTGCTAAGGCTGACTCAAGTGTCAGAGAATTACCATCAATAGCTATCTCTGCCATTGTACTGGCGAGTCTAGTAGGCCAAATAGAGTCATCGAGTGTCATCAAAGATGTTTTCCAGTATGTTTTCGTCGACTATTTCAGGGACTGTTACCATTAGTCTACTGTCTGACTCCATAGCCCTATTGATAGCGGAAATAGCACCGCTATTTCTTGCCCATGACCTGCGAGCAATTCCATTATTGACATCCCATGATATCATTGAGTCTATATTCTCCTGAGCCTTCGCGGACCCATCGATTACCAGCCCAAAACCACCGTTGACAACTTCGCCCCACCCTACTCCGCCCCCATTATGAAGACTGATCCATGTTGCACCTCTGAATGAGTCTCCCACGAAGTTATGTACGGCCATGTCAGCAGTAAACATAGAGCCATCGTAAATATTCGCAGTCTCCCTGAAAGGGCTATCAGTACCACCGACATCATGATGATCTCGTCCCAAAACGATCGGAGCAGAAATTAAGCCACTTGAAATGGCCTTGTTAAATTCGCTAGCAATGGTCCTTCTTCCTATTTCATCTGCGTATAATATCCGAGCTTTGCTACCAACTATGAGATCGTGATTTTCAGCCTCAGTAATCCATTTAATATTATCCAAGTACTGTTTTTTGACATCTGCAGAACAGTCTGCAGAGAGTTTCTCTAGAGAATCTCTGGCAATCTTATCTGTTGTTTTCATATCTTCATTAGTTCCAGAAGTGCAAACCCAGCGGAATGGCCCGAACCCATAGTCGAAGCACATTGGCCCCATGATGTCCTCAACATATGATGGATATCTGAATGAGCCATCGGCAGAAATCACGTCCGCTCCGGCACGGCTAGATTCGAGTAGGAATGCGTTTCCATAGTCCCAAAAACGAGTTCCCCTTTCAGTTAGGGAGTTGATCGCATTTACGTGCCTCCTTAGAGAGTTCTGGACGGAAATCCTGAATTCGTCCGGGTCTTTCTCTAGTAAATTCAAACCCTCCTCAAATGACATTCCGACGGGCATATAACCACCCAACCAAGGATTATGGAGACTAGTTTGATCACTAGCCAACTCGGGAGTAATCCCCCTTTCAGCGAGATACTCGAGCAAATCTACAATGTTTCCCAGATATCCTAGTGAGACGGCTTCCATTTCCGAAATAGCCTTCTCAGCGCGAGAACATAGCTCATCCAGGTCTTCATAAAGTTCCGATAGCCATCCTTGGGCGTGTCTTTTGTGTGCTGGAACCGGATCAATCTCTGCGATTAGGCAGACTGCCCCTGCAATTACTGCTGCCTTGGCTTGGGCCCCGGACATCCCCCCTAGGCCAGACGTAACATACAGAACTCCGCCGAGGCCTTGTTCGGAAGTTCTACCGAGGTATTTTCGTGCTGCATTCAATATAGTGATTGTAGTGCCGTGCACTATTCCTTGCGGGCCAATGTACATGTATGAGCCTGCAGTCATTTGACCGTATTGGGAAACCCCCAATGCACTCATTCGCTCGTAATGTTTCTGAGACGAGTAATTTGGTATTACCATCCCATTTGTTACTACTACCATGGGAGAATCGTTGCTCGAAGGGAACAAACCCAGGGGATGGCCAGAATACATCACTAATGTCTGATCTTCTCGCATTTTGCTAAGGTATTCCATAGTGATTAGGTACTGTGCCCAATTCTGAAATACCCCCCCGTTGCCCCCGTATGTGATTAATTCATGTGGATACTGGGCAACTTTGGGATCTAGATTATTCTGGATCATAAGCATAATTGAGGCTGCTTTCTCACTATTGCATCGATAATCTGATATCGGTCTTGCGTACATCTCGTAATCGGGTCTGAATCTATGCATGTATATGTGGCCGAGTCTGTCTAGTTCGTCAAGAAACTCAGTTGCAAGCACTTGATGCCATTCTTTGGGAAAATATCGCAGGGAGTTCTCGATGGCAAGTCGTCGTTCTTTGGAGTCCAATATTTGGGGTCTTTTTGGTGCGTGAGGTACGGAATTATCCATTTCTCTGAACGGCGGTAGTTCGTTTGGTATTCCTCCAAGGGAATAATCGGCGTTATCCATCACCAACCAAGCCTCTCGTTCACCTTCTGGGCAATCGCCTCAGCAGATTCAGATGATTTTTGAACAACTTTGTCAATTTTTGATGCGAGGCTATCTACGTCATCACCTTCGATAAAATCAAGGTTTATTCTAACGTTCATAGAAGCAATTTTTACAGCTGAAAGGGAGAGTTCCGAAGCCGATGCCAGATCAGTTAGAGCATTTGCGTTACATGAGACGCATAGTTCCTCGAGGCTATTCAGAAGTTCCATTGCACAAGACGCAGTGGCGAGTGGTGCCTTAGCGGCCCCCAAGGTGGCATCACGAATTGCTTGCTTTCTATCTGCCTTCTGTTGGTCGTTTTCTCTAGGGAGTCGATAGGCCGACATTACTGATTCGAAAGCCTCAGCGTCAATCTCTGCTAGACGCATTGCTTCCGCAAGGCCATTTTGGGATTCCGAAATCACAGATTTTGCCACTTCATGTCCCTCTGACCACTTTTCCTTACCATCAGTTAGTCGGGCAACCATCATTGCAAGTGAATGAGCATGAGCAAGTGATAGGGCAGCGACAGAACCGCCCCCGGGGGTGGGGTCAGAAGATCCAATAGAGCGGAGCACCTCATTATAGCCTTCGTTCATTCCTCAACCCCCCCATCAATGGCCCATTCGATAATACTAGATTTGGGGTCGAAGTCCCCCAATACGTCTAGCATCAATCCTGAAATTGCCTTTTCGACGACTGATTTTTCATCTATCACAGAATCCTCAGTATTGTAAAAATTACCTGCAGATACCATAGCATTCAATGGGACTAGTCCAACCAATTCTCCCGCAGTCACGTTTAGTCCAATTTTTTTCGCCTCAAGTCGTATAGCTTCTGTTACTTCGTGGAGGCCAGTAACATCGTAATCAAGCAGATTCATCGATACCTGGGCCGTCTCAGGGTCGTACATCCAACCCGCGGCCTGCAATGACTGAAACATTCCTGGTTTTCTGATGGCCTTTCCATCGTCTCCAATAATCTTCTCTCCATTTTCGTCCTTCAGTAATGCGCCACTAGTCCTAATTTTAGCGGCAATTGAGTTAGCCTTTGACTTCTCATCGGTGTCCAGATTTACGTTATAGGCGATTAATATGGGTCGGGCTCCACTAGCAGTCACTCCCACCCTCGGCTTGAATTCTGCTGGCCCATAATCCGGTTTCCACTCTGGTGAGGTGACCTTTTCTTCCATTCCCTCATACTGCCCCCTCCTAATATCAGGAAGTCTTTTTCTCTGTGGGGTTCTTGCCGCTTCGGCATATAGGTAAATGGGCAAATCAAGCTCATCAGAAACTGCTTGAGCATATCTCTCGGAAAGTGTGACACAATCCTCCATGGATATCCCCTTAATGGGTATGAATGGAACTACGTCCACTGCACCCATCCTAGCATGCTCCCCGGTATGTTCCCTCATGTCAATCAGATCGGTTGCAATCCTAGTACATTCGATTACGGTGCTGAGTACTTCCTCTGGTCCGCCCACCATTGTCACGACTGTTCTATTGAAGTCGTGACCCATATCGATATCGAGCAGTGAGACTCCTTTTGCATCCCTAATTGGACTTGTAATCTTGTCAATTAATTGCTTGTCCCTTCCTTCGCTAAAATTTGGTACGCACTCAACTAGGACCCGTGGCATGGACATTGGAAACGACTGCTCGTCAAGATATTTTGCTTATCCGTAGATTCCCTCGGAACTGGTTTCGTTGGAACCTTTCCTGTTATCCTCAACCTTCTTTATCGCGCTTATGAAGTCAGATCTCTTTACTGACTTTCGACCGCTAGATATTGCCGATATTCCCGCCTCTACGACGGCAGATTTGATTTCGGCACCGCTAAATCCTTCTGACATTGAGGCCAGTAATCTGCTATCCAAACCCTTGACCATTGGCATTGACCTGGTGTGAACGGTGAATATGGCTACCCTTGCATCCAAATCTGGAATGGGGATGTCAATGATCCTGTCAAACCTTCCTGGACGGAGAAGAGCCGGATCGAGCAATTCTGGACGATTAGTTGCGGCGATAACCTTGACGTTGTCAAGGCTCTCGAATCCATCCAATTCGGAAAGAAGTTGCATCAGGGTCCTCTGCACCTCACGGTCACCAGAAGTAGCAACATCGAGCCTCTTTGAACCAATGGAGTCGATTTCATCGATGAAGATTATCGAAGGTGCCTTCTCCCTTGCCATTTCGAACAATTCCCTCACCATTCTACCGCCCTCTCCAATATACTTCTGAGCCAGTTCAGCCCCCACCAGACCTAGGAATGATGCATTGGTGGAGTTTGCTACAGCCTTGGCCAGCATTGTCTTTCCAGTTCCAGGAGGACCGGTCAGGAGAACTCCTTTTGGCGGGTCGATTCCGAAATCGGAGAATGCCTGTGGATTATCGAAGGGTAGCTCTATGGCCTCTTTGAGCTCCTTGATTTGTTTTTCGAGACCACCTATTGACGAGTAGTCCACATCAGGGGAGTCGATTATCTCGGCATTGCTGACTAAGGGATCCCAAGAGTCGGAAAGAATCTCTACTACTGATAGAGTATCCTGATTTAGCGCGACCCTGGTGCCCGGTTTTATTTTTGTACTATCCAAACGGCGATTGATGGAAACAAGGAAAACTGTGCCATTGGAACTACGGACAACCGCCTGTTCGTTGACCTTGTCCTGGATGTAACCAATAATTAACGGAGGGGTTCGGATGTTGCTTAGCTCCTCTTCAAGCCTATTAGAGCGCTTCTTGAGTTGTGTGAGTTCGTTCTCCAGGAATAGCTTCTCTGTCAATAGCTGCTGAGCCTTATCGGAGAGCTCGCGGTAGTCCTTCGAAAGACGGTCTAGAGCGGCTTTGTGAGGGTCTGTGTTTTCGAGGGAATCGTTCCCACTAGGTTTCTCATTCGCCTCGGATGCCATGTTGTCCACACTAAACGGATGCTTATGACCTCTGCGAAGGACTATGATGCTCAATCGTATCGGCAATACATGGGTGCGTGCGAACTCTGTGGAGCCGAGGGAGTCAGCACCAAGAGGGCGAAGATTGCGAAACCAGTGGGACATGATTCGATACTAGAGTGCTGCAATAGATGCATCGATTCCATGGGACTTATTGTCGAGACAGTGGGGACTCCAACATACTCGCCCTCCACTGAGATTCAAAGCACTGTCTCGGGAAAAGGAATCACTGGAGTAGATATAATGACAAAAGATGTGTTGGAGCTTGCAAATGACTTCCATTCGCGAATTAGAAATGCTAGGGAGCATAGGGGACTTTCCCAAGAGGACCTTGCCAAACAGATGAATGAGAAGATAGCTGTCATTCAGAAGACTGAGAACGGCATCAGGCCGACTGACACCCTCCTGAATAAGTTCGCAAAGGCTCTAGACATCAAGCTATTCGTGGAATCGGTTTCCCATGCGCATACAATTGTAGCCTCGGATAACAACAGGCAGATGACCATCTCGGATGCGAAAAAATCACCAGAGTCCGAACCCAAGAAGAATAAGAATCAGAAGAAGAAGGGGAGAAGAATAGGAGTCTCCCGAACTGGTGCAAGATCTAGGAGATAGGTTCGTGGAAGAGGTCCCCCTCCATGTGATTCATCTCGATCAGGATGACCCACGAAAGTGCACTGCAAGGAAGATGCATGCCAGTGGCCTTGTAGAGTTACACGAATCGATATCAGGAGCACCCAAGAGGGGGTATATCCTTGATCCAAAATCATCAACAATACTCGGTCCCGAGGATCGTGATCTAATTTCCATGGGTGCGGCGATTGTGGTTCTGGACTGCTCATGGAAGAAAATTGAAGAATCACTGGAGGAAATCGCTGGAAGGACTATGCTCGAAGGGAGGATATTGCCAGCACTACTAGCCGCAAATCCAGTTTCCTGGGGGAAGGTTGGTAGGTTATCCTCAGTTGAAGCTATTGCCGCTTCCCTGGCAATACTAGGACATCGTGAGCAAGCATGCAGGGTCCTAGAGCCATTCCAATTTGGACAGCAATTCCTAGATTTGAACCGAGAGCCGCTAGAGGCATACACGATAGCCGAATCAAGAGATGATGTGATTGCAATGCAATCAGAATTCTTCACATTAGAAATGGGCACATAGGGTACCCATTATGACGTCCACATCATAGAGGGTTCGATTCAACAATCAAGCCTCTTCCTCTTCGAACATTATTTGCTTGAATATGTAAAACAAGAGTGAGATGAACAAGGCCATCCCCAACCACCCCCAGAAAAAGCCGGGCTTGAGCATGAAATCAATAGGGGGTGCTGGTCTTGAATGGTTTCCCTACGTTTCACCACACATGCGTCATTGAGGGCTTGGATTATATGCCTCCTAGCATGTAAAGAACTATGGAAAATAAGAACTTGCTAAAATTGGTTTTAACCTCCGGAGTTTTTTTCCTTACCGGCCTATCATTGTTCATTATTTTCGCACGTGATGAAGCACAGGAGTTCTATGGACTCACCCCTACTACAGTGACTGGCGATGCTAACTTCTTGTTCTACCCATTGACGA
>MPLT02218553.1_pt1 | contig 72473 bp, 72 predicted proteins | sample 1617391 | NCBI WGS metagenome assembly MPLT02 (sample SAMN05944800, study PRJNA350692) | marine metagenome | biome: marine; feature: ODZ; material: water; isolation source: 70 m water sample filtered on 0.2 um supor filter | place: Pacific Ocean | collected 2012-04-08 | depth 70m m
AGGAACAACAGTCGTACTAGGAACAACAGTCGTACTAGGAACAACAGTCGTACTAGGAACAACAGTCTTCTCTGCACTCCCACTGCATGAGGTCAAAAAAAATAGTAGAAAAAAACTAAAAATTAACTTGAACTTAGAATCAAATATCAAAAAGTCTTTTCGCATGATTAGTTAATTCTAAATGAGCAGAATTCATGTCAACGTTTTTAAGTTCTGTTTCGTCAATAATTTGACTACCTCCTACGAAAAGGTGTCGTACTCTTCGATCAGGGCCCATAACAAGACCTGTAAGAGGATCCGGTATGTCGCCCAAATCTCCCCCTGGCCAGATAGCGATATCAGCTTTCTGACCTACTTCAAAGGTTCCTAAATCTTCTAGTCCTAAACAGCGTGCTCCACCTTTTGTTGCCATTTCGACTACTTCATGGGGCATGAGAGCATCGGGCTTCATTTCTCTTTGACGGGCTGTGAAGAGTGCCTGTCTGAGTTCTGGGAATAAGCCTCCAATCTCATTTGACGCCACCCCATCTACTCCAAGTCCTATTGGGCAACCGGCTTCCAGAAGGTCAGTCACAGGACACATTCCAGCGGCTAAACGTGCATTTGAGGATGGGCAGTGTGCAATTCCTGTGCCAGCTCCTCCAAGTCTTTCCATTTCATCATGATCTATATGAATACCATGGGCCAACCAGACGTCATCATCCACCCAACCCCACTCATCTAACATTTCGACCGGTCTTCGTCCAAAGTTAGCCAAGCAGTATTCTTGTTCTTCTAAAGTTTCACAAAGGTGTGTGTGGAGTCGAACTCCGTGTTTCCTAGCGAGTTCAGCCGAGTCAACCATCAACTCGGTTGTTACTGAAAAAGGACTACATGGAGCAACAACCACATGGATCATCTCAGCATCATGATGCTTAGCAATTATCGACTCTGTAGATGAAAGAATCGCTTCTCGGTCTTCTACAACATGATCTGGTGGCAATCCGCCTTTACTCTCGCCGAGATCCATTGAACCTCTAGACAAATGCAGTCGGATTCCAACTTGTTTAGCCGCTTCAACAATTGCATCAAATACCGAATCATCTCCGTTAGGGACTAAATAATGATGGTCAAATGCTGTCGTGCAACCAGTTGATGCGAGTTCACCAAGACCTACTAAAGCAGCCGCATGCACATCTTCAACTGAAAGTTTCCCCCAGACTGGATATAAATGAACTAACCAATCAAACAGGTTGCAACCAACTGCCTGACCTCTAGTCATCCATTGGTAAAGATGATGATGGGTGTTTATCAGACCAGGAGTTGCTATATCTCCTTCGCAAAGAAGCACTCGGTCTCCGTCTTTTGGTTCTACAGAACCGACTTGTTTTATGACACCATTTTCTAAGGCAATGTCACCTGGATATCTAAGTCCTCTGATAACCAAACGTTGGCTCATGGTGACCAGCCGCTAAAAGTATCAATCATTAACCTGACATCGGGACCTAGTGGGTAGAGAATCGGACATGTGCATCCATCTTTCATATATTGAGCTACTTTTTCTCTCACTTCATCAGGAGTTCCAGCAGCACAAATCATCTGAACTACTTCATCAGGAACTAACTTTGACGCTGCTTCTACCTGTTCATGCGTTGCTGGCCATGTTAGAACTTGACCAATCTCATCCAAAAGCTCTTCAGGGACTCCAGAAGCTTTCATAATGTGGGGCTGCTGGCCTAAATATTGAGTTACCATCAGTCGTGCCCCATCTAAGGCTTCTTTTCGATCTTCAGCTAGAGAACAAACAACAAGTTGAGGGCGATCAATTTCATCAATACTGCGACCAGCTTTTGACGCCCCTATCTCTAGGTGCTCCATAGCCCTTTTGTTGTATTCGGGTGAGACTAAATAATTTAGAACGACACCATCTGCTATCTCGCCAGTCAACTCCATCATTTTCATCCCAGTTGCACCTATGTATATTGGCACCTCTTTTGGTCGTCTTTCCTGGTATACATAATCGAGCTCTACACCATCAAGTTGAACAAAATCACCTGAGAAACTGACAGTTTCATCGGCTAACAATGCTCGCACCGCAGTGACCACTTCTCTCATTACCCCTAAGGGCTTTTTGCGCTCTATCCCCACTTTTGAAGCCAAAGGGTCCCACCACGCTCCAATACCGAGAATAATTCGACCTGGCGCCAAGTCATCTAAAGTCGAAAAAGTCGAAGCTAGACGTGCAGGATTGCGGGTCCAACAGTCGACCACACCAGACCCTATTTTGATCTTTTCAGTCTTAGCAGCAAATGCTGCCATCGGAACGACTGCGTCACGGACAAGACGTGAATCAGCTTGCCACACCGCTTCAAACCCATTCGACTCTGCATACTGTGTGTATTCGATTGCTTCGCTTATCGAATGAGCATCTTGTAAGTAAATTGCTAATCGAGTCATTTTTTCTCCTATTTATAAAACCTAAACTTCAAACAATTTCAGCTAATTTTGCATGAACCTTTTTTGCCTGTTCAGCAGCTTTAGCTCTAACTTCATTAGCGTCTACACGAGTTGAAGCCCCATTTGCCCAAATGGTCTCCTGTTCAACCATAACCTCTATTGGATTAACTCCTGTAGAAAATGCAAGCTCCCACGGATCCATGTTTGGATAATTCCAAACAACTCGGTCATTCAATGCTTCAGGAAAAATACGGTATCCATTTGTCAACCATTCCCAAGCCGTCTCTGGGGAAGCTGCTACATCAGACTCGCGGTGGCGCGCATAAGCAAGGCGAAATTCTTCAAGCATGTCAGCACCGATCCCATCAGTGCCTAATGCAATTTCGTTGCTAAACCTCACAGGATTGGCATAACCAACAGAATTGTTCATATTCGATCTTGGGTTATGAACCAAAGTACCTTTAAGTCCATGGTTGTCTTCAAGATGTACCCCATGAATAATAAGCCAATTGTCTTTTGAATAACCCTTTAATCTTGAAACAGCACTTGAATCAACTGCTCCCTCAGCTACATGAACGTGGACACCCACGCCAAAACTTTCAGCGATTTCAACAGCAGATTCTATGGTCTCATCTTCACATGTAAAAGACGCATGTAAACCGACCATTCCGCGTCCACCTTCTTCTAGAAAACGCCTGTTTTCATCCAAACCTTTTTTCGCTCCATCAGATCCATGTCTGTCCGTCACCCCATAGGAACATAAGACTCTTATTCCCACAGTTTCACACGCATCAGCTATTACGCTCAAAGAACCTTCAATTGCTTCAGGTGATTCATGATGGTCGACAATCGCTGTACAGCCGCGTTCTACTGCTTCGAGGGCTCCAAGCATCGCAGACCATTTAATGGATTCAAGGTCAAGAGCCCTATCGAGACGCCACCAGACCATCTTTAATATCTCTTCAAAATTGTCAGGCTGACTCTGCGGTGCTGGCATTCCTCTAGCCAACGTTGAATAAAGGTGATGGTGAGCACATACAAGTCCATGAGTCTCATTCGACCCAATAAAATCGTCAGTCATCACAATCCCATTCTGGCCAGTTTTCCTGTTGAACATCTGAAGCCATTGGCAAACTATTCCGCCAAATTCCATCTTGAGCGTGTAAAGCTGCAGCGACCGCTCCTGCAGTAGGCACCAGTCCTATTTCCCCCACCCCTTTTATCCCGTAAGGTGAATCAGGTTGTGGTTCTTCGACCAAAATTACTTCAACTGGCGGCATGTCTTTAGGTCTTAAAATGCCAAGACTCTTCAGTGTCATATTCAAAGGTTTAGCGTCTTTATCTGTCGGAAAACCTTCTGAGAGTGCATAACCCAATCCCATATGAATGGATCCTTCAATTTGCCCTTCACACAAAACTGGATTTACTGCCCTGCCGACATCATGAGCAGCCACTACATATTCAACTTTCTCTTTTTCTTCACCCATTACTACAAGTTGTGCCGCGTATCCAAAGGTTGAATGTATCAGAGGATTTTCCACGTCATCTGAAATGGAATTAGTCCAATCAACCCGATACTCTCCCTGATAATCAACTTCAAGTTTACATCCATCAGCCAGCGCAATTCTGCAGGCATCCGCAACTGAGCCTGCCCCCATTAATGTTCCTCGACTACCAGTCGTTTGACCAACATTCATTTCTCGACTCGTATCGACGATTACCTCCACCAGAGAAGGGTCGATACCTAACTCTTCGACAGCTACTTGCAAAGCGACTGTGTGAACTCCTTGTCCCATTTCAGTCCAACAGTGTCTTACTTCCACTTTCCCGTCTTTACGGAATCTCACTATCGCCTTCGCTATCTCCTTTGCACCGTTTCCAAGACCCGAATTTTTTAGACCTAATCCTAAACCGACTACTTTGCCATCTTTGATTGCCTGATCATATGATTCTTTAATTGCCTCCAAACAGGAACTAGCGCCTCTGCTGCCTTCATCCATAATCTGCCCAGGTCCCCAGATCGACCCAGGTTGAACAACATTACGTTTTCTAATCTCCCAGCCACTTATTCCGACTTTCTCAGCTAGTCGGTCCATTACTCCTTCCATTGCAAACTGAGCTTGGTTAGCGCCAAACCCTCGAAAAGCCCCTCCTACTGGATTATTTGTTCTTACAGCAATTGAACGAACATCAATTGCAGGAACCACATACGGGCCACTTGCATGACCTGCAGCTCTTTCCAATACCTTCATACCCACTGAGGCATATGGACCCGAATCGCCAATCATTCGAACCCATAACCCAGTAAGTAGACCATCCTCATCGCAACCTGCTTTAAATTTCATTTGAATTGGATGACGCTTGGCGTGCATGAGTAACGATTCTTCACGGCTTAAAGTGCAACGTACCGGTTTTCCTATTAGGTGTGCAGCTAGGGCAGTCTGCGCCTGATTTGACATGTCTTCTTTTCCGCCAAATGCGCCACCATTGGAGACAAGTTCAACCGTTACCGTACTGGTTTCAACTCCAAGCACTTTTGCTATCTGATTTCGGTCATCCCAGACTCCCTGACCACCTGAATACACATATAGTCCTTCTTCATCAGGTATCACAAGTGTTGATTCAGGCTCAAGAAAAGCCTGTTCAACTCTCTGAGTCTGAAATATTTCTTCAACTATGTGTTTTGATCCCTGAAGAGCTTTTTCAGTATCACCCCGTTCATAACTTGACTCTGACAAAACATTGCCTTCTAAACCCCAAACGGCGTTTTCGTCAGAACTAACCGCTTCTACAGGATCACTAAATGGTTTTAAAACTCTGTACTCAATATCAATTAATTCAGCTGCTTTGCGCGCTGTCTCTCTATCTTTTGCAACCACTAAAGCCAAAACATCTCCCAAGTAAGAGGTTTTCCCTCCTTCGGGAATGAATATTGGCCAATCTTGATGTATTAAACCGACTCTCAACTCTCCTGGTACATCAGAGGCTGTGATTATCTTCTCAACCCCTTCTAGCTCCTCCGCAACTTCTAAATTTATTTTTATAACTTCTGCTCTTGCATGGTCAGACAACCTGACGGCCCCATGAAGTAAACCACTAGGCGTAATATCGTCAATAAATGGTCTGTCTCCTAAAGTTAACGCCTCAGCTTCATAACGGCTTCCTGAAGTACCGACACCCCCAGTTTCAATTTTTACAGGTGTTTCACCAGCAGCTAGAGCTTCGACTGCATCTAAAATTTTGGTGTAACCTGTGCACCTACAAAGATGCGCTCCCAGGTGTCTAGATGACTCTTCACGAGTTAGTGCATTCCCTTTACGATCAATCAATGCCTTAGCTCTAACCAAAATACCTGGGGTGCAAAACCCACATTGAAGGGCTCCGTGCGCTGCGAAAGTCTGTGCAAAGAACTCACGTTCTTCAGGGTCAAAACCTTCTAATGTTAAAATTTTTGTGCCTTCTATTTTTTCCATTGATGTCTGGCAAGCGACTCGCGCCTTACCATCGATTAAAACTGTGCAACAACCACACTGACCTGACGGAGAACAACCATCTTTTGGTGAAATAAGCCCAAACTCATCCCGTATCGCAGCTAAAAGATGCAGATGTGACATTTCAGTCTCAACGCTGACACCGTTTAGTTCAAAGGTTGTCATATCACTAATCCTCAAGGCATCCATCGTCTTGTTTTCCAACTCCAATTCCTTCAGGTATTTCAATGCCAACTTGTGATGTGATTGCTTTATACACTTCTGGCCTCCTGTAACGATCAAAATCGAAAAGAGTGTCCTTATAATTTGCACACATATCTAAATCGGCGACTGCTGACACCAACTCATCCTCTACCGTTGAACACTGGGCAACGATCTCTCCAGATGGAGCTATTATCGAACTCTCTCCTAGAAGGTCACACCCTTCTTCATTGCCAGCTTTAGCTACTCCTACTACCCACATCCCATTCTGATAAGCACCAGATTGCATAACTAAATGGTTATGGAAACCTGCTAAAGCATCTTGGCTCGGATCAGGTGGATAATGAACTGGGTGTTGTACCCAATGAGCGCGAGCTCGCAACCTTGCAAGCCCAGCACTCTGTAAGTTTCTGACCATCTTCTGTCATTGCAAATAGCCATACCTACGACGCCATCAAAAGCTCCAAATACCTTAAATTCATTTCCGGGTTCGAAATAGTAGCGTTCTAGATGCTGAAAAGTTCTCCAAGGCTCGTGCTCTTCGTGGCCCGGGAGATGCACCTTTCGGTATTTGCCAAGCACCTCCCCATTTTTGGAAACAAGAATTGAGGTGTTATAACGGTGACCATCAGGTGTCATTTCTGCATAACCTAAATGAAACCCGATCCTTAATTTTTTTGCTTCGTCAAATAGTGGTTGAACTTCCCTACTTGGCATTTCGGTTTCAAAAAAATGGTCGAATTCAGCTATATTTTCTGACCACCATCTTGGGAAAAAGGTCGTAAGAGCTAACTCTGGGAAAACCACTAGGTCACAAGAATCCGCTGCTCCCTTGTTGAGAAGAGCTATAAGCCTTTCAACTACTTCTTTTCTATTGTCATCTCTCTGTATAGGCCCGAGCTGTGCTGCACCTATTTTTAAAACCCGTGTCATTTGCTTTCTACCCCTTCAAAATCAGTCATATCTAATTCAAGAATCGTCTGGAATAAAACATCACAACCTGCAATAAGGTCGTCAACATCTGTATGTTCCGCAGGATTATGGCTTATACCTTTATGACTTGGAACAAATACCATCCCTGTTGGACAAACCCTTGCCATCATTTGAGCATCATGCCCTGCACCAGATGGCAGTTGCATAAGTGGATGTCCCATTCGGGAAGCTACATTTTCTACGGTGTTTACAACTTCTTGATTGAATTCGACAGGTTCAAATCTGGCTAATTGTCTTTTTTCAATTTTCAAGCCTTCGCTCAAACTTAATTCTGAAATGAAATCAGAAAGTTTACTTTCAGCTTCTAACAAACGTTCTTCGACCGTGTTTCTTAGATCAACAGTTAAAACAGCTGACCCTGCAACCACATTGACTAAATTAGGATTGAGTTCCAATCTGCCAACTGTAGCTACCTGACTTCCTCCCATTTCTATCGACAACTCTCGTACATAAGTGGAAATAGATGCTGCTGCGAAACCTGAATCATGACGAAGTGCCATTGGAGTGGTTCCTGCATGATTAGATTCACCTATGATTGTCAGCTCTGTCCATGAAATACCTTGAACTCCTGTTACCGCTCCAATTGTTATACCTTCTACTTCCAAAACAGGACCCTGTTCTATATGCAATTCAACAAAAGCTCTCGGTGAGGGGCCAGGGCATGGAGAAGTACCTCTGTAGCCAATGCGATCTAACTCGTCTCCTACTTTGGCACCATCAACACCTTTTATGTCTAAAGCTTCCTCGAGTGTCATCCCACCTACGTAAACGAGGCTTCCAAGCATGTCTGGTGCAAATCTCGATCCTTCTTCATCGGTAAAAAATGCAACTGCAACTGGATGTTGAGTTTGAATATTGTTTTCAGAGAGAGATTCGATTATCTCTAAACCTGCGAGCACTCCTAAATTTCCGTCATATCGACCTCCTGTTTTGACTGTGTCAATATGGCTTCCTGTCATAGTTGCCGGTCCGTCATTTTTTCCAGCTCTAACTGCTACCACATTTCCGATTGAGTCAATACTTACATCAAGGCCTAAGTCCTTCATCCATGTAACTACAAGATCGCGGCCCGCTCGATCTTCGTCCGTGAGAGCGAGACGGCAAGACCCACCACCATCTATGGCTCCTATTGAAGCAAGTTCTTCAATGCGAGTTAAGAGGCGTTCACCATTTATTCGAAGATTTTCAGTCATTCTCGCTCTTTTCAGAAAAAACAATATCTGTAGGTCTGATCGGAACCCTTTGTAGGTCTAATCCAGTAGCGTTTCTGACTGCTGAAGCAACAGCAGCTGTCGACGAGATAGCTGGCGGTTCTCCAACTCCTTTTGCCCCAAAAGGAGCATTGGGTTCAGGTTGTTCTATCAAAGCCGCTATTTCTACTGGTGGCATATCTAGAGCGGTAGGCAGCAAATAATCAGTAAATGAAGGGTTGAGAATTCGACCATCTACGACATTGATTTCCTCAAGCACAGCTAAGCCAAGACCTTGTGCAGCACCACCTTCCAACTGCCCTTGAAGCTGAAGTGGGTTTAGAACTCTACCTACGTCTTGTGAAGTGATCAATTCTACTACTTTGATTAATCCAAGTTCCTGATCTACGTCCACTACCGCTCGATGAGCTGAAAAGGCGAAGGAAACATGAGCATCTCCTTGACCATTTTCATCTAAAGGATGGGTTGGCATGTGCCGATAAGTCTCTTCTACTTCTATCGATTCAATAGTGGCTTCTTTTAGGCTGATAGAAAAGTCACTTGATAAGGAGGCTATGCCTCCATCTACTATTACTAAAGATTCAACATCTAAGTCATGGGATTCTGCGATACGAGACAGAAGTCTGATACGCACTTCCTCACACGCGCTCTTTACTGCTCCACCTGACATCCAAGTTTGTCTACTTGCTGAAGTTGATCCTGCTGAACCTACGTTACTAGTTGATGCGGGGGCCAAAATTACTTCTTCAACACCTAAAATTTCCCTAGCTATTTGTTGAGCTAAAGTCACGAAACCTTGCCCCACCTCTGCACATGCACATGTGATCGTTGCAACGCCGTCTAAAAGTTGACAGGATGCCGTGCTGAAATCATCAAATCCTTCTGAAAACATTAGGTTTTTGAATCCAACGGCAATCGCTTCTCCTCTTACAATATTTTTTGGATCAGCAGTTCTTCCTGCGCCTCCCGGTAATTCCATTTGTTCTGATGCTACGCCTACAGAGGTTGGATGTTGAGCGCATGTCTCTATTACTTCAGCTACTGGAGCTGTACCAGTGATAGTTTGTCCAGTTATTATTTGATCTCCCGATTTGAGGGCATTCTTTAAGCGCAATTCGACAGGATCCATGCCTAGTGCAATCGCTAGCTTGTCCATCTGTGCTTCATGAGCAAAGCAAACTTGCACACATCCGAATCCTCTCATTGCTCCGCACGGAGGGTTGTTTGTTCTGACTACCGCTCCGTGAATTTGCACGCTCGGCACCCGATACGGTCCCGCTGCAAAACAAGCAGCATTCGCTAACACGGCGCTACTGGTTGAAGCATATGCTCCTCCGTCTAAAAGCAGTCTTGCTTCAATTCGTGTCAGGGTTCCATCAGGCTTAGCATGATGCCTGTACCACATCTGAGCTGGATGGCGGTGCACATGGCCATGGAAGCTTTCGGTTCGAGAGTATGACATCTTTACGGGCTTTCCTGTTCTTAGGGCTAAGAGGCACAGATGTATATGAAGACTTATGTCCTCCCTGGCTCCGAATGCTCCCCCCACACCTGCCAACGTGAGTCTTACTTTTTCTGAAGGAAGATTTAAACATGCGGCGACTTGGTCTCTATCAGCATGTAACCACTGGGTGGATACAAACAGGTCAACTCCCCCATCTTCTGATGGAATTGCCATTCCGGACTCTGTTCCTAATGGTGCTTGGTCTTGCATCCCAACTTCGTACGTTCCTTCAACAATAATTTCTCCGTCTTCCTGACTGTTTCCATAGATGAGATCTATTTTCCTAAAAAGATTGCCATCAGGATGTATCGCTTCAGCTTCTTGAGCCAATTTTGAGTCCGAAAGAGGTTCAATTAACTCATATTCAACCTCTATTGCTTCCAAACCGAGTCTTACATTTTCAGGATGGTCAGCTGCAACTATCGCTACAGGTTCACCCTGATATCTCACGACTCCATCAGCTAAAACAGGCTGATCGGGATGTTCGAGCCCATACAATGGCATGCCTTCTGTATCTTCGCTCGTTAGGACAGCATGTACTCCTGTCATTTTTAGAGCAGGTACTGTATTGATTGAAACTATTCTTGCGGCCGGACGTGGAGAGCGAAGAGTTCCTCCCCAAAGCATCTGTGGATGACGTAAGTCATTAGAGAATACAAATTCTCCTTTGACTTTTGGAATCCCATCAGGTCGAAGAGCACTTTCACCTATTCGAGGTCCTTTCGTGACTGTATCTGAAGTTTGAACTCGGCTCATTTGCCTTTTTCCTGTTCATTTTGGACTGTTCGGCTATTGCTTGCTATTCGAACAGCTTCAAGGATTCTTCCATATCCCGTACACCTGCAAAGATTTCCACTGATTGCTTCCCTGACTGTCAGATCATCTGGATTAGGATTCGTATTCAATAGTTGGTCTATCGCAACTAGTAGTCCTGGTGTGCAAAATCCACATTGAACTGCTCCAGCGTCGACAAAAGCTTGCTGAACATCTGAGATTTCATTGCCTGAGCCCAAACCTTCGATTGTGACAATCTCGCGCCCAACAGCAGATGCAGCAAGAACTAGGCAACTGCAAACGATTTCTCCATCAAGAAGAACTGTGCAAGATCCGCACTCCCCTTCTTCGCAAGCATTTTTCGATCCGGAAAGTTCCAGCCTTTCTCGCAAAACCCATAGAAGGCTTTCAGATGGATGCCCGTCAAGGATTTGATAATCATTTCCATTTACCGTAAGTGTGTAAATTTCAGAATTCACGATCTCTTACCCTCACAAACTCTCTCAAGGGCTCTTTTAGCTAAGACCCCTACCGCATGTTTTCTGTAATCTGCAGTTCCTCGATGATCATCTATGGGTTTAGTTGAGTCAGCTACCATGTCGGAAAATTCTTTTATTACTTCTTCTGAAAGACTGCTGTTTGTCTCCCAATCAAATTCTTGCGAAATGAATTCCTCTGCTGCAGTGGCTCGGAATGGAACAGGCGACACAGAGCCAACACCTACTCTCAACTTTTTTCCTAAATAATCAGTTACTAACGCCAGTGAAACAACTGAGATGACCATTGCATTTCGTGTGCCTACTTTTAAGAATTCCTGTGGTCCTTGGAATACGGGCATTGTGATTGATTGAATAATTTCTCCTGCTTGTAGTGCATTTGTTTTAACTCCAGTTATGAAATCTGTAATTGCAACTTCGCGATTTCCTGATGATGACTTCAATTGCAGAACCGCATCCATTGCTACAAGCACCGGGATCGTATCTCCGGCAGGTGAGGCAGTAGCTAGATTTCCTCCCAAGGTACCCGCGTTACGTATTTGTGGAGAACCCACAGTTCTTGCTGCTTGCGCCAGAGCAGGAACAACTGTCGCTATTTGCGGCTCTGCTAGATCTGTATATGAAATACCTGCCCCTAAAACGATCTCGCTGTCTTCCAAAGTCCATTCTTTTAATTCAGGTACCCGACTTAGATCTAAGACACTGTCCATGGACTTCATGCCTCTATTTGCTTGCACCATAAGGTCAGTGCCCCCTGCAAGTACTGTTGTTGCAGGATTTTCTGCCAATACAGCACATGCTTCATTAACCGACTTAGCGATAGTTACCCCCATCTATTAAGGGTGCCTGAACTTCAACATTTTGTCAACGCGTTTGTTGCCTGTATCTTTAATCTTGTGGACATGCTCAAACACCCTTTATTGGAAGCTCTCTTACCACTAGCCGATGTTCTTGGGATTCAAATTCTAGATAAAGACGAAGTTTCAGAGTCTGACTTACCGCTGGAATGGGAAGGTGAAGTTATTGGTGGCATACGCCGACACAATTTAAATGGAGCTTTAACTCGTCTTTTGTCCGCCGTCGAGCTCGAAATGAACTTAAAAATTAAAGATATGAACAGAATTCAAAAACAGCAAGCTGTAGCTTTACTCAATGAATGGGGAGCGTTTAATTTAAGAAAATCTGTTGAAAGCGTTGCAGAAGCTTTAGAAGTTAGTCGTTTTACCGTTTATAACTATCTTGAGCGTTCTGAAAATGACTAAATGATTTTTAGGCACTAGTTTCTTTCTTATGAGTGAACCAACTTCGAAAAAAGACATTAACGACGAACTGTCTCTCGTGGACGCAGTTTCTTTAGCAAAAATGATTAGAGATAAAGAACTTTCTCCAGTCGAAGTTGTTTCGATGACTATTGAAAGAATAGAACGTTTAGATAAAGACTTGAATTCAGTAATCCACCGACAATTTGAAAAAGCTTTGGAACTAGCTGCATCACCTGAACTCCCAGATGGACCTTTTAGAGGAGTTCCTATGCTGATCAAGGATCTTTGGGCAGAGGAAAATGGGGAACCTCATCATGCTGGAGTTAAAGGAATGAGCGATGCAAACTACATCGCTAAAACCGACAGCGATCTTGTTACTAGATATAAAGAAGCTGGTTTCGTAATTGTCGGTAGAACTAATACACCTGAAATGGGAGCAGTTGCAACTACCGAACCCTTATCTTATGGCCCTACCAAAAATCCATGGAATCTTGACCACGGCCCTGGAGGCTCATCTGGTGGTTCTGCTGCTGCTGTAGCAGCAGGTTTTCTGCCTGCTGCTAACGCAAGTGACGGTGGAGGTTCCATAAGAATTCCTGCTGCTATGTGTGGGTTAGTCGGTCTGAAACCATCAAGAGGAAGGGTTCCAATGGGACCCGACAAAGAAGAATGGGGGGTTTCAATTCAACATGTTGTTTCACACACGGTTAGAGACACCTCAGCAATTCTTGATGCCACTGCTATAAATTTTCCAGGTGATGGGGTTTTCGCTCCTGAATTTGGCCGACCTTATTTCAATGACAATTTTCAAAATTTAAAACAACTAAAAATTGGAATAAAAGTTTCTGACCCACGCGTAGAGGTAAACCCAGATTGCATCGAAGCTGTATACAACACTGCTTCTCTTCTGTCAGATTTAGGACATCATGTTGAAGAAACATCTCCGGAAGCTCTAGATAATGCAGAAAGAGTGAGCGAGTTGGGTTGGGCGTTTGGAACGAACTGGTCCGTAAACATTGCAGCAAATTTGACTTATCTTGCTAAACGTCTAGGCCGTGAACTAGTAGAAGATGATCTTGAGCCTGGAACGTGGTTTCTGGCTCAACGAGGAAAAGAACAGTCGGCTATAAATTTTGTCAAGGCTCAAGGCATAATGGCAAATCTTCGAAGAGAGTTAGCGGATTGGTGGTCGAGTGGATTTGATCTACTTTTGACACCCACGACTGCTCAACCTCCTCCTCGTATTGGTCTTTTAGCACCAACTGAGGATGACCCCATACGAGCATCAATAGAATCAATTCCTTACTCTGTATTTACCTCGCCGTTCAATACAACCGGTCAACCAGCAATATCCCTACCAATTGGGAATTCCAATGGTCTACCTGTCGGCATTCAACTCGTTGGCGCTTATGGAAGAGAAGATTTAATTCTCGCTGTAAGTTCTCAATTAGAAGAAGCGGTTAACTGGTCTGAAAATCGGGCTCCATTCCACGCTTAACTTATCAAGCGTCAAGAACCCCGTAGCCCGCTTGACCTATGTCAACGACTGGCGGTTCAGTCGACCACGGAAAATTGACCCATTTGTCAGTATGTTTCCAAACGTATTCACAATCAACAATTGAATGGGGTTTTTGATAGAGAACTGCAGATTTAACCTCAGCGACCTTTTCTAGAGCGTGTCCATGAACTAAAGCAAGAGTGTTTCCAGTGTCAGCTACATCATCCACTATGAGCACCTTTGCTTTGCCTAAATCAACCCAGTCAACATACGGCGGGAGTACTACTGGTAGGTCTAAGTGTTCATCGACTCCTGTGTAATATTCAACATTCATTACATAAAGATTTTTTACTGCTAATGCATAACCAAGTGATCCTGCTACGAGCATTCCACCACGAACAATCGCCAGAATAATATCTGGTTGGTAGTTGTCATCTGCAATTGATTGGGCCAGTTCTCTAACTGCTTTTCCATAAAGATCCCAATCCATCTCTTCGCGTTCGGTCACAAGTCCTCCTGATTGTTGAACACATTAGCGTGCAAATGGAACTATTTCTAAATGGATCCTAAATAACTACCCTGTCATTAAAACCAGACCGAATAATGTGTACAGAACCATTACTGCCAGCATCGGGTACTGACTGCGCATCGCTTTCTTCAGTTCAAATTTCTCAATTCCTCTATCATGTGAAACTAACACTCCGACTAAATGCCCGCCGACAATCGAAAGAATTTGGACCCAACCGATCACTCCAGAAGAAACCAACGTCCAGTTGATTGGATCAGTCGCTGTTCCAAAAATATCCCAACCTTTACCAAATGGATCTGAAATAAGGACCTTAAATGCTTGGCCCTCTAATAAAAGCAACGAAAAATAATGGGCTAGATCATAACCGAAGAGTATTGGCACTAAGGAAGCTCCAAATCTTTCCGAGAATATAGCGTCTCCTGTTGTTCTGCTACCTAACTTGCCTGCAAGGTGATATGCAACTCCCACTAATGCAACTATCCATACAAGTCCGATCGTGTTAAAAAATGTGAGTTCCCATTTGCTGCGCCCGAAGATGATCTCCCCCCAGAAACGAGTTCTTGAAAAACCATCAAAAGCTGTACCCCCTAGAGCGGCTAGTACTACTGCAAGTTGTGCTGGCGAAGTTTCATAATTTGAAACGCCTACAAAAGGAGCTCGTATGAAAACCTTTCTTGGGTGACTCACTTCAGTTTCTTTTACCCGAAAAGGAGAAAGTTCAGCGAAAGCAGCAAAAAGAATCCCGAAACCTTCAGCTTTTCTTGCCTCCGCCCAACCCCATTTCCATGTGATTCCCATTAAACCGATGGTGTAAATCAAAGTCCACCATCCGAGAATTCTTGGGCTGGCTCCATCGTGATAAGCCAGCTCGAACCAGTGGAAAATACTTATTGGAACAAGAGCTACCCATCCAGAAGTTAACCATCTTGGAGCAGGTTCATTATCTTCTTTTCTGAACTGGTCTACGAATTTACCGAGTGTTTCCCATGGGCTTATTTCTCTCCAAATATGTCCAAAAAGAACAGAAGCGCATGCCATTCCTATCCAAAAAACTACGAAAACTGTCACTGGCGCCAAGTTGGCAACAGTGTTGTCTTGGCCGATAAAACCGGCAATTACAACAATCAAAAACAGAAACAAAGAAACATAGCGGAAAAATAATTTAAATAAATTTGAACCACTAGGAACATTGAAGATAGGACGACCAAACGAAAGTTTCTTCAGTAAAGGTTTGTGCCAGAAATATCCAAGCGCTGCAAAAGAAAAAACTAAGGCTACTACCCCTGCCCAAGCTACTTGCCATTCAGATAATGGCAAGTCAAGACGACCTCCAACACCGTGGGCAAATATGAACAGTTCAGTCACGAAACCTGAAGTTCAAATATTCTGAACCCAGCTGAATGTAATTCAGCTTCAAAAATTCCAGGAATGGTCGCTTCCACATTTATTACTGCCGGAGCACCAGGACCAACATTTACCATGTTGTCATAGACATGCAGATGCACCTCATCACTTTTATCGCTGTAAACAGTTATCTCTACCAAATCACCTTTTGAAACTTCAAAACGCGATAAGCCATCTTTGACTTTCCCATCCAATATCTCTACTTCAAATGAGACATTAGGAACCTCGGCTTTACTGCCTCCGGATATCATGACTGTTGCCGTATCCGCGATCAGTTCTCCATTAAGAGAAAAACTTCGATGGTCTGTAGCTGAAAGTGAAACCGCTATCTCGTGATGACCGTTCGACAGGTCACTTAAGTAATGGTTTTTTTCAGAAAGCATCGCCACCATTTTGCCGTCTAGTTCAACATGTAAATGGCCTTCTCTCGGTTGATTCTCACCTTTTGCATCTAGGGGAACCAACTCAAAATTATCTAGTTCAATCTCTAGCCTTACTCCACCTTGATTGTCAGGGGTTGCAATTAATGAAACATTTGGAGGGTCAGTGACAGAACTCAAATCAATCAAATCTTCATCGCTGTGGTGATCATGCCCACCATGATCATGCCCAGAATGATCATGGTCGGTCTCCTCATTCTTCTCTTCTAACGCAGCAATATCAGAGGTGCCATTTTCACTTCCGCAAGCAGCGATTAACAAAACAGAAGAAATGAAAAAAAACGAAATAACGCGTCGAGGACAGCCAGTAAATTTTTCCTTCAAATCAGTCATGCCAATCGAGTGCAGTTCTCATAGTTGTTTCAAAGTCTTCGAAGCTCATTGAGGTTTTGGTGGCATCAATTAATTCAGCATCTTGACCTACAAGCGTCCTAAACGGCATTTTTGGATCATTTACCGCTCTGACAATTGCATCAGCTACTTCTTGAGGGTCAGGAGGTCCAGTACTTTCACCGGAATCAATACCACTAATGTTGTCAAGTCTTAATAAGGCTTCACGAAAGGCTGCAGCGCGCTCTTGGTGTTCCGACCCTTCCCATGAATCAGGCCTAACAATATTTTCAAAAAAGCCGGTCGAGAATCGGCCAGGCTCTATTACGCATACTCGAATGCCCAAGTGTGAAACTTCAAAATGTAAGGACTCACTCAAAGCCTCAAGAGCATGTTTTGAAGCTGCATAAGAACCACTATAAGGAGGGGCAGAGCGACCAGCGATACTACTGACATTCACTATTACTCCACTACCTCGCTGAGTCCAAACTGGTAACACTGTCCTTATAAGCCTCAGTGGGCCTAAAAGGTTTGTATCAAGCTGTTTCAACATCAATTCATCTTCGAGTTGTTCAACAGCTGCTTGTATTTCAAATCCTGCATTATTCACAATCGCTTCTATTTCGTTAGCGTCAGCCAAGCAATCTCTTACCATCGCTGGGTCGCACACATCCAATTGACGAATCTCTATTGGAAGTTCTTCCTCGTTAGCAACTCTGCGAATATCGTCACCTTTACCAGTATCTCTCATGGTAGCTATGACTTTTTTGCCTTCTCTAGCCAACGAAAGAGCAGCTAGTTTTCCAAATCCAGTATTACTTCCTGTAATTAAAACACTCATGCTCTGACTCTAGAGCAATCTGTCAAATATCGATCGATTCTTGTACGGAAACTTAATTTGAAAATCAACGGCTCTCCTTCGCTTTTTTTTGTTCAAATAGCTCCTTACATTTAGGACAAAGAGGGAAGCGGTCTGGATTTCTATCTGGCACCCAAACCTTTCCACATAGAGCAACTATTGGTTTCCCTGTAACGGCTGACTCTACTATGTCTGCCTTCCTCGCATAGTGAGAGAAACGGTCATGGTCTCCTTCATCTAAAAATATTTCACCTTCAACCTCTTGAGTAACCTCTGTGGACTCCATCATGACGAACTATATTTCCTTAACGGCTGTTTCTTTTATCTCCGCATGCTGTCGGATCCATGAGTGCATGGCAATACCTGATGCAACACCTGCGTTAATTGATCTAGTAGAGCCATATTGAGAAATAGAACAAACCATAGAACATGCATTTTGTGCAACTGTTGATAGTCCCGGACCTTCTTGACCAAATACTAATACACAGTCTTTCGGTAAAGATACTGTCTCTAGGGGTATCGATCCGGGAAGATTGTCTATTCCTATCAGTGGCATTTCATTAGAGTCCGCCCAGGAAAGCATGTCGTCAATTTCTGGGTGGTAAGTAACGTGCTGGTACCTGTCAGTAACCATCGCACCTCGCCTATTCCAACGGCGCCTTCCGATGATGTGAACTCCTGCCGCTAGAAAAGCGTTGGCATTTCTGACAACAGTGCCAATATTTAAATCATGATCCCAGTTTTCAATAGCGACATGAAAAGAATGCCGATACTTGTCTAAATCTTTGCTTATAGCCTCAACACTCCAATAACGGTACCGATCAATAACGTTTCGTTTGTCGCCTTGAGCTAGTAGCTCTGGATCCAACCGATCATCTTCTGGCCAAGGTTCAGAATGAGGTCCGACGCCTATTGTGAAATCTGATTTCTCTACAGACATCTTTTAAGTATCTGAATCGACTTTCTCATCACCACTTGAATCTTCCAACCCATTGCCATAAAAAAGATACAAATCTGAGATTGTTTCTATCAATTCTTCTGTTGAAAGTTCCGAACCATCTGACTTAACAGTAATCATGTTGGAATTTAGATGAACCCCAACAACTCCTCCTATAGAAAATAATCTTCTTGCTAACTCATCTGATGGCGTATCTCCGATGATTTCATCGTCAATTTGAAATCTTTCGTGATCCATTCCTGTCAAACATCTATTGACTTCGAAACGGTAAATCGCTGGCTTGGAGGATCGTGTAAAAACTACATTTATTGGCTGGCCCATAATGACGAAGGTTACCTAGGTTGAGCGAAGAGTACATTTTTTTTAATTAAAAATGCTAAATATTAGAAACTATGGTCTTAAGTCGATTTACTACCAATGCAAGCAAAATAAAAACGATTGCTATACAAGCATGTACAATTTTAAACCCTGCATCGTGCTCAGCGATTAGTATTCCTACAGATCTAACTATCCAGAAAGTTACGGTCCAAATACAAAATGCGGGAACTAGGCGAGAATTTAATATGTTCCTATCTCTCCAACTACCCATCAAAACTTTTACAACTGCCGCAGCCGCTAGGAGAAAAATACATGCAACTAATACGCTCCAAATTCTTTCCCCGCTTGAAATCTCATTGTCATTAAGGAGATTGTAAATCCTAGTGATCCAAACGAAAAGAGTTGAAACTGCCAAAATCCATAGAGAAGAAACCAACCGATTCATAGCAAAAAGGTAACCAATGTCTTAATAATCAACTACTTAAAGTTCAAAAATATTCCTTTGAGCTTCAACTTTCTGGATGTAAGGGGCTCCTATGGGTGGAACATTTTTCATAAACGCCCATGTCCTTCGATGGAAAATAGTTGCTCCTTTGCCCTCAAGAGCTAACCGATGCTTTGGACTCGGATAACCCTTATTCTGGGGAAATCCATAATCTGGATAAGACTTGTCTGCTTCTTTCATTATTCGATCACGGACGACTTTTGCCATTACCGAAGCTGCGGCAATAGAAAGACTAATCTGGTCTCCTTTGATAATCGTCTCTGAGCTGCCATCATCAACCAGAGCCCATGATCCATCGAGCAAAAGTCGATCTGGTCTTTTAGATAACCCGTCGATGGCTCGTCTTGCAGCTATTTTTTGGGCCATTGACATTCCTAATTCATCGCATTCTTCGTTGCTCGCGTGACCCAATGACCAATCTTCTGACCATTGATCTATACGGTCAAATAATTTCTCACGTTCCTCTTCTTTAAGCATCTTGGAATCCCTGACCCCATTAATGCGACGGTTGCGATTGGGTATCAGTGCAACGATTGTGAGCGGACCTGCCCATGCTCCTTTGCCAACTTCGTCCAAACCTGCCACTGTTTCATATCCAGCATCCCAATAAGAGCGTTCTATATCTAAATTAGGTGACTTTCCTTTAAGAGCTCTTCGCATAATTTCCCATTATTTAACTATTACGGAACTGTTAAACACATTACGAGATTATTAGGGGTATAACTTTCATAGACTCCAACGAATGAATGAAATGATTGCTGTCTTAATTCCTATCAAATCTTTCAATGAAGCTAAGGGAAGACTTTCAGAAATTCTTGATAAATCTGAACGTTCTACCCTTATGCAAAAAATGGCAGAAACTGTGATCAGTTCATCTGGTTCTTTATCCATCTGGATAGTTTGCGACGATGAGGAAGTTGCTGAATGGGCAGAATCAAAAAATGTTTCAGTGATAAAAGTTGACAAACCAGGTCTTAATAATGCAGTAGAAAAAGGGGTTAGAACTCTTGAAGAAGCTGGTTACTCGCAAGTCATAGTTGCTCATGCAGATCTTCCAAATGCAGACGATCTGGAAAAATGTGCGAACTTCAACGGGGTTACTATCGTTCAAGATCATAAAGGCGATGGAACGCCTGTTTTAGTGGTACCGACGGGTAAAGGTTTTCGTTTCTCTTACGGCCCAAATTCATTTGCTGTTCACACCTTGGAGGCACAGCGCCTTGGCATTCCGTATCGTCAATTATTTGATCCAAAACTTAGTTTTGATGTTGACGAACCAGAAGATTTAAAATTTATTGACGACTAATCAACTATTTCCGAATCAAGTAGATTTTTTATAAGTTCTTTGAGTTCTAATGGTTTGTCTCCTTGGATGCTGTGTCCTGCACCTTCTACTTTTTTAATCACCATCTCTTTTTGGAAGCTTCTCATCTTCTCCACATCTTCATCTCCTACAACGCTCCAAGCTCCACCCAACCATAAATGCAATGGAACTTTAATTTCAGAAACCTTGTTCCATAATTCAGAAAAATCAATTGGTTCTGAATCATGTTCATTATTTTTATCTTTCCATGCTCTACCAACGTCATATCTCCACGACCACTTTCCATCTTCTATCTCGTGGGAATTGTGAAGAACTCCGCGTCTCAAGGAAGTTTCTGATCTAGTTGGATTGTGTTCAATAGTTCTCGTCAGAATTTCTTCAAAACTTTCAAAAACTTCAGGTCCTGAAACGAAATTTATAATCGGTTCAGCTTTTGCCCTATCTGTACCAGGTGTCACGTCGACTATTCCCAGTCTTTTAACTAATTGTGGATGATCTGCCGCTATACACAAAGCAGTTAACCCCCCTAATGACATTCCTACTATTGCTTCAGCTTTAGGAGCCCAATACGTGATTGCTTCAGCTGCTTGAGCCGAAAGAACAAAAGGCGTGTAATCACACTTAGGTCTCCATTCTGAATGACCATGACCTGGAAGATCCAACGCTAAAAGCGGCACATCAAGTGCTAAAGCAACTGTGTCCCAAGTATGTGCATTTTGTGCCCCACCATGTATGAGAACTACTTGAGGAGTTTCATCGCCCCAAAGAATTCCACTAATCGAGAAACCTTCAGACGTCGTAAAAAATTCCCTCTTAACTATTGGCATCCCTTTCCAAGGAATGCCTGCCTCATCTGCATTTTCTTTTAACATTGAAAATTCTTCGTACTCAGGCAATTGTGAACCTCTCTAACGCTTTACATATTTCTAACACTCTTAAAATACTTTGCAAGATTTTGTGATGAGACAAACACTGATATTTGAAATACGATTTATTCATGACTCTTGAAACCAGACCTGAAATAAATCTTCTGGATGGAGATTTTTACGTTAACTCTCCATATGAGACTTTTGCTTGGATGAGAGAAAATGAACCTATTTTTTGGGATTCGACAAATAAATTGTGGGGCATATCGCGTTACGACGACATCGTCGCAATAGAGCGGGATAAAAAAAGATTCATTTCTTCAGATACAAAAAAAGGTGGCTATCGACCCAATATCCCAGCAGATCCATCAATAATTGGTCTAGATGACCCTCACCATGTTGTACGGCGCAACTTGGTATCACGTCGTTTTACCCCTAACGCAGTACTTACATGGGAAGAACATATTAGAGAGACTGTCGTAGGTTTGCTAGAAGATGTCGCCACAACGGGAAGAGCTGAGGTTATTTCTCAACTTGCAGCCCCACTTCCGGCGCAGATGATCGGTCTTTTCCTTGGCTTTCCAGATGAAATGTGGCCCAAACTTGCTGAATGGTCTGAAAAGTCAATTGCCTTAGGAGGCGGCCCAGAATATATGAACGATGAAGGCATTAATGCAGTTTTTGAGTTTGCGGGTGCTTGCAGTCATCTTTATGAGAGTAAAAAGGAATGCCCCGCCGACGATGTTATGTCTAAATGGGTTGAGACAGAAGAAAAAGGTTTGGGTGACTATCCATTTGGTTTAGATCAAATAATTTCTGACTGCCTATTAATGCTTGATGGAGGTGCAGAAACAACTAGAACAGTTATCGCGAGAATTTTAGTAGAGCTCGCCGTCAATGAAACTGTTTGGAATGACCTGCGACAATTAGACGACATTTCAGTAGCTGTTGAAGAATTTATACGTTTTGTCACCCCAATTCATAACATGTGCAGAGTGGCCACTGAAAATGTCAATATCAATGGTGCAACTATTAAAGAAGGTGATCAAGTTGTACTTATGTATTCGTCCGCTAATAGAGACCCAGGTCATTTCGATGATCCTGAGATCCTTAAAGTGAGCAGAACACCAAATCATCATCTCTCTTTTGGTCATGGAACTCACTTTTGCTTGGGGGCATCTCTTGCAAGATTGGAACTAAAGATTTTCTTTGAAGAATTTTTGAAACGATTCAAAGGTTTATCGCTTGATGAGGAAAAACCACCAGTCGAAATGCCAAATTCTTTCGTTTATGGTCTACGTGAAGCGCACATACTCCTCGAAAAAAATTGAGATTTAAATATCGTTTTTTTCTTCCGTTTCCAGAAGATCAACAAAGCCTTCAAAGCCATCAGCTTTTCTTAAAGATCGATCTATATATAGAAGAGCTATAAGACTCGCGATAAATCCCGCTGGGAAACCAACTAAATTTCTAATCACTACATAACCGTCTACGGATGTGTGTCTATATAGCCAGATATCCCAAACAGATGTAAGGATTTGATAAAGCCCTAATACGACGGTCATTTGTGCCATCACTCTTGAAAATATCTTGTGCTTAATAGTCTCTGTCTTAAAAGGTAAAACAGTAGGTAAAGCTTGACTCAAGAAAGAGCGTTTAAGGATTGCAGTTCCTATAAGTCCGAAACCAATTGCAGCCTTTGTAGCTATTCCTATACCGAAATAAACGTCTTCTGAGTCAGTGATTATTCCGATCAAACCTCTCACTAATAAATAAACAATTAGTAAAGGTAGAAACTTTCCTACCGCTTCTCCTCTTCGACTTCGTCTCACGGTTGCCTGAAGCCCCCAAACAGTGGCACCACCTACAGCCCAACCAAGACCGGCGAACCTATTAAGCAACAAAAAGATAGCGATCGGAGCAACAGAGTCTAATAATCGTCGGTAACTCGCTTCATCCCCTGTGATATTTGTGCTCAAATTTTTAATCCTTCTTGTTTTCTAACTTGAATCATCGATGCCTCTGAGACAAACAACAGTCTATTGAGCCTTTTTTGGTAGCCAAGTCCATCCCAAAGCAGGCCATGTGTAAGAAGCTTCATAGTTTTCATCATTAGGAAATAAAGGCAGAGCTTTTGATTCGTCAATGATTCTTATATTTTCAGGCAATGGCTTTGAATCAAGTACTGAAAAAATCTCATCCGTATTTCTATATGTTTGCAACTGCTTGAGTGTTGCAAGTGTAGGACTTATCATGGTGAGTTCTCCTAATTCCCATTTCTGAAGCGCCTCTGATGGAGTGATCCAAAAAACCTCAACAGCCTCTTTCCCATCAACTCGAGGAATCACTGAACTGCGCGACCGAGCTACAAAAAAATAGGTGTCATACCTTCTTGAGCCTCCCTTGGGAGTTATCCAGCGACTTATAGGTTTAACTGCTGACAAGTCTAAGGAGAGTGCCCTTTGCGAAATGATCTGCGAAAAATTTGCTGTTCCATTTTCCAAAGTCTTTCGATCTTCAAGCAATCCCTCTTCATCACTTCCAATGACTACGCCAACCTCTTCAATAGTTTCTCTAATTGCCGCAATCCAATAAGATCTTGCTTCCTCAGTTCGCAACTGTTCATCTGCCTCTTCATTCGTTAAACCTGAAATGAGATCATCCCATGTGGAACTTCGGTCATCTTGTTCAATCGCTCCGCCAGGAAAAATCGTATGACTTGCCACAAAGCCAGAAGAGTCATTTCTTAAAAGCATTAAAACCTGAAGGTCTGGTCGATCATCTAAAAGAATCATAGTTGCCGCTGGGAGTATCGGAATGTCGTCAGTTTCTATATCATTTCTCGAAATCCACGGATCCAAATTATTCACATATTTGACACTACTTGCAGTTAATCAAAGAAACTTAAAGCTAATAGATGCCTTTTGAGACTTTTAAGGCATATGGTTTTTGAATGCAAGACTCCACAACAGGTAGGCAGCAAAATATGCACCGTATTACATTCTCAGATCTGTTGGCCGGAATAAGTGTTGCCCTGCTTCTTATCCCTCAGTCAATGGCTTATGCAGAACTCGCAGGCCTACCGCCACAGATTGGTCTCTTCGCTTCGGCCTTGCCTCCTATTTTTGCTGCCTTTATAGCTTCATCCCCTTATCTGCAAACAGGACCTGTTGCTCTTACAAGCCTGCTTACTCTAGGAGCCTTAAACGGGTTGGCAGATTCAGGCACAGCAGACTATGTGGAACTTGCAGCCTTACTAGCTTTAATAGTAGGAGTTTCAAGAATCATTTTTGGACTCCTTAAAATGGGTAAAGTCGTTTACCTCATGAACGCTCCTGTAGTTGCAGGGTTCACATCGGCGGCCGCAATACTAATCATTGCTTCTCAAATCCCTAAAACAATAGGAAATGAGATCGATGTAAATGGCACATTAAATCGCGCTTATAAGTCTTTAACTGATTTTGAAAATTGGGAAATTGAATCTTTGTTGCTTTCCGGAATAACTATTCTTTTGGTACTTTCAAGAAAACATATACACAAACTTTTTCCCAGTGCACTTTTTGTACTTGTGGGTGGATCTATATACAGCCATTTGACGGATTACAAGGGCCCTGTTGTGGGCGAAATACCAACAGGGATGCCTAATCTTGGATTCGATTTACCTTGGAGTTCCATAGGCGACCTTTTGCTATCTGGAATCGTGATTGCTCTTATTGGTTTTGCAGAACCAGCTTCAATCTCGAGGATCTTTGCTTCACAGGAAAATCAGAAATGGAGCGCTAATCGTGAATTCCTAAGTCAAGGATTGGCAAATGTAGCTTCTGCATTTTCAGGTGCACTACCTGTTGGAGGTTCATTCAGCAGGTCCTCTCTCAATAAACTGTCAGGTGCACAAAGTAAGTGGTCCGGTTTGATCACTGGAGTCGTAGTTTGTATTTTCTTACCCTTCGCTAACATCCTGGATCATCTCCCGAAAGCTACCCTCGGTGCAGTGGTTATAGCTGCGGTAATTGGGCTTATTCAACCAAAAAAACTGTTCTTCTCAATTCGACACTCTCTTTCCGACGGATTTATAACTTGGATTACTTTTGTGTCGACACTAGTTCTTTCTCCTCATGTGGAAAGAGGAGTTCTTATAGGGATCGGATTTTCTCTACTGATTGGTATCTCTAAAAAATCAAAACTGGAAGAAAATCAAATCTAAACTCTTCGTTAAGACCAAACTTTTGTTAATGATTCGACATCTGTCAGCGTCGTCAGAACCGCAAGAGTATTTTCGGTAATAGCTTTTCCATATTCAGAAGGCACACCTGCTACAGCATCTACTGGGACTACGACTTGGTAACTGTTGTTTATAAGATCAAAAACACAATTTTGTATAGCGACGTTTAAAGAAACTCCGCTCACAACGACAGTGCGGACTCCCTCATTTCTCAGTAAAGCATCAAGTTCAGTTCCCGACGTTGGTGACAAGCCATGGAACCTAGGCAGGAGAATATCTACTTCTTTGTCAAAACCTATTTCTTCTATTGGCTCCACTGCATCGGTACCTGGTAGTTGTTTTATAGGTGAATGGCGAGCAGCTCCAAAGAGTCGAGCGTTATTGTTTGAACCCCAACTATCATTTCTTATCATCGCAAGTCCATGGATAACCCTTATTTTTGAATTGCGTGCCGCTCTCGTGAGTTTTCCTAAATTAGGAATAATGTTTTTCGATACTTCAGCTAGAGCCGGAAAACTAGAATTTTTTCCTATAACTCCGTTTTGACACTCCACCAAAAGTAAGGCTGTATGACTGGGATCTACTAAATCTTTCATTTCAAGATGTTCATTACTCATATTTGACTCCAGAATCTCTTAGAAAGTCGATCCACCTTGTTCCCGCATCAGGGGCCAACTCTCCCGGTACATATGTAACCGAATTTAAGCTACCCGTGTAAGGAAATGTTCCATGCCTTTCGTATAACGACCACGAAACCGGTGACCTTCTGTCAATTCCTACGTCTATTCCTTCGAATGGAGCCATAGCTGTCAACACAGGAAGGTTATTAGTCGCCGCGACCATGGAACCATCTACAAATACTTTGGTGTTCCAAATCAAATCTCCCGCTGCTTCGACTGCCAATTTTATTTCTGATACACCTTCTAAGAGTTCCCCACACGAAACCTCAGTCATGTCCCCATACCCATTATGAACATGGTTGAGTTCGTCGTCTTCGATGTATATGGAATATCCGCCCCCTTGGTCTCCGTGAGCCACAAGTATTCCTTCGTCACCTTTTTTATAGTCGAGCGAAATTATGATTTCAAAAGAGCGAGAATTAATCAACTTAAGAGATCTATATCTTTCAACTGTGGGTGTTTTAGGCAAGAAAGACTGGGTTTTTTCAAGTTCTTCCTCCCATTCCGGGCGGACAATATTTTTTAACCCTGTACCTTCATCAAGTGGAAATACTTGGTTGGCCCATGCTTCTTGCTCCCAAGCATCTTTCAACTCAGTCAGGAGTTCAGGATAGCTATCTGACAGGTCTTGCGTTTCAGTCGGATCGGCTGAAAGATTGAAAAGTTCCCATTTGTCTTCTTCAAATGGAGTCCTCTTCTGATGGCATGTTACAGCTGACCAACCGTCTCTATAAATACCCCTATGTCCCTCTTGTTCGTAGTATTGCAACCTATGAGTACTTTCAGCTTCTTTATAATTCATCGAATCAAGAAAGCTATTACCGCTAGGTGGTACAAGCTTTTGACCGTTTCGTTCTTGCGGGATTTCAACTTCAAGCATCTCAAGAATTGTCGGCAAAAGGTCAGTGACGTGCTGATACTGACGCCTAATCGAACCCGTGTCGTTCAAGCCATCGCCTTTTGAAATTATCAAGGGGACTTGATGTCCTCCTTGATGAGTGTTTGTTTTGTACAACCGAAATGGTGTGTTAGAAGCCATAGCCCAACCGTTTGGATAATGAGCTAGTGCTTGTGGGCCGCCCAGTAGATCCAATCTTGAATTGTCAACCTCTAGAGAGTCGAGAGGATTTTTTCTGACTTGGCTAATCAAGGTTCTAAAGTATGCTGACGTTCCGTTATCCAAACCTTCTCTGCTAGCTCCATTATCTGAAGTGAATACAACAACAGTGTTTTCCCACTCTCCCATCGTTTCCAATTCTTGTCGCAATCTCCCAAAATTCTGATCAACATTGTCAACCATTGCCGCATAAATCTCTTGATACCGCGCGAAAGTCTCCTTTTCTATGTCGCTAAGTTCCTCCCAAGGGCTTACTGCATAGTTCTCTTCAGTATTTCTTGGAGGTAAAACCGTTTCCTCAGGGATCAATCCAGATGCAATTTGCCGTTCGAAACGTTCTGAGCGAATTTCATCCCATCCGCTGTTATACCTACCTTGATATTTCTTTATATCTTTGTCAGGAGCCTGCAACGGAGCATGTACGGCACCATGAGAAAAATACATAAACCACGGTTTTTTTGGATGACCAGTTCGCACATTCTTGATCATGCTCAATGCATGATCAGTCAGATCATCAGTGAAAAAATAGTCATCTGGGTATGAATCAACCTCCACAACATGATTATCTTCATACAGGCGATGAGGTTGATGGAAGTTTGTAAAACCGTCGAGTATTCCGTAATAACGATCGAACCCACGTTGACATGGCCAAGAATGTTTTGGTCCTGCTTCTGACAGAGTGTTATCTGGAGTTAAATGCCATTTGCCGACCATGAGTGTCGCCCATCCATTGTCTGAAAGGATCTCTGCCAAAGTTGCAGTATCGCTGCGGATAGATGCGGCATAACCAGGAAAGCCAGGATCTGCGTGACAAACCGTAGCTAAACCCGCTAAATGGGAATTTAAACCTGTAAGTAAAGATGCTCGTGTAGGTGAACACATTGGATTCACATGAAAATTTGTATACCTAAGACCTTCAGCTGCTAGAGCATCCAAATTAGGTGTATCGATCTCAGAACCATAAGAACCTAAATCTGAAAACCCAAGATCGTCGCATAGAACTACAAGAACATTTGGAGCGCCTTCGAATGGTTCATTTCTTTTTGGCCAAGATGGTGAGGAAGTCGCGTGCACACGTCCCACTTCACCTTCGAATCCTGAGTATGCCGCATTCGAATTACTTTTCTTATTATTTTTGGCAGTTACTTTGTTGAACATGTCAGATACTTTCATGTGCTCTCATACGCAAAGCGTAAGCCAAAAGAATCATCATCAGACAAACTGCAACCATAAGCCATAAGACTCCGTCGTATCCAAAGGCTGAATCAGCTATTCTTCCTGCCGATACTGGTCCTAAGACACCACCAATTTCAGCACTGGCAAACCAAAGTCCATATGCTGTTCCCATTTGATGGACATTCAATTTGGGAGACTCCATAAGTGCGAGAATTACTAATGGTATTAATGCCGATCTAGCACCAGCAATCATTGTGAATATGGGGATTAAATAACTAGGCAGGAATACAACCGCAATCAAGGACGTGGCAATAACTACTAAAAGGCAAGAAAAAATAAAGGAGAAGTTTTCCCTTTGTGTCCGCGAGGGTATTAATAGAGATACAAGTATCCCCACTCCTAAACTTGCCGCAGTCCAATTTGATGCTGCCATAGAAGAAAATCCGAAGTGTTCTCGAAGAATCTCAGGCATCCATCCACCCAAGCCGTGGGATAGAAAAAATACAGCTACTCCAAGAAAAAATATGGTTTTAATTTCTTTTGAAACAACTATCGACTTCCAAATCAGAAATGTTTTTCTTTCTTCTTTTTTGTCAGCATGATCTTTTTGAACTTTAAATTGAGCTATCAATATCCAAAAAAGTAAAGCAAAAGCAATTACAAGTGTTTCAATCGCAATTGTCCAACGCCAAGATTCTGTTATCGGCATCAAAAGTGAATTGGATAGGACGAGAACTGCAATGCTGCCAACTGCTGGGGCCGCTGTATAAGCCCCAACTGCGAACTTTCTTTCTCTTTCATTTGTGAACCACAGACCAACTGCGGTAGGTGCACACGCAGACACTAGAGGTCCTCCAATTCCAAAAAGAGCGACTGCCATACATAAAGTCGTGAGGTCATTAGCTAAGCATCGAGTAATGCCGCTGATAAATACTAGAGATGCCCCAATCGCCATTGAATATCCGACACCCAAACGATCGATTACCCGTCCTGCTATTGGAGATGTGACTATATAGATCAATTGCCACGTTCCTAATGCAATTCCTATTTCCCCACGAGTCAGGTTCAAATCTGAACGTATCTCACCCACTAGAGGAGCTAGAGACATCGCCACCATGCCAAACCCCAGATAGACACTAAAAACACCAGAAAAAATCACCCACCTGTATGAATTGTTGTGTCCAGGTTCTTCTACAAATTTCTTACGCACGACAAATAATCTCACAACAATGAAGAAATGATCGTGCATTGGAACAAATCTTGCGCGATCCTGTTTAAGTGAATGAATTAATCTGGAATTATGACACGTTGGACTCTTTAGATAGACCAATTCTTGTTGTTGCATTTAAAGGACTTTTTGATGCTAGTGGCTCAGCCACTTCTGCTCTCGAGTGGCTGATGGAAAAGTCGGAATCTGAGCATCTAGGAGAAATAGATTCTGAAACTTTCTTTGACTTCACCCAAGAAAGACCCTTAATAGGTTTTGATAAAAATGGAGAAAGAACCCTTTCATGGCCCAAAAATAAAATAGTGGCAATTAAGACCAATGAAAATGAAAGAGACCTTCTTGCTATTTCTGGGATTGAACCACACCTTCGTTGGCGTACATTTAGTGAGCTTTTAGTAGAGATAGTTAGCAAGTCGAATGCAGAATCTGTTTTAACGCTTGGGTCAATGGTTGGAATGACTCCACACAGTCGACCTCTAGCCGTGAATGGAAGTAGCACTAATCTTGAACTCGCTGAACGCTTAAATCTAGAAAAGCCTTCTTATGAAGGACCAACCGGGATAGTTGGTGTACTCCATGATGCTCTCGATCGTTCAAAGATCCCAGTTATATCACTCCGAGTTTCAGTTCCCCACTATGTCCCAGACTCACCCAACCCTAAAGCTACCCGTGCTCTCCTTAGACGCTTCGAACAAGTAACTGGCATTACAACAGAGTATGAGGAATTAGATGGCCCTGCCGCTGATTGGCAAAAACAAGTAGATGCTGCCGTCGCAAGTGATGATGAAATCACTGCATATGTTGCACGTCTAGAAACAGCTATTGATGAAGACGAAAACCTCTTACCTTCAGGCGATGATCTGGCTGCTGAATTCGAAGCTTTTCTACGTGAACAAGGACCTGAAATTGAAACAGAATAATTATATGAATCTAGAAGAACTTCTAGTGGTAGCTGAAGAGGCTGGTCGATCTCTAATAGCTTCTGCTGAAAAAGATCTTGATGCAAATGTTCCAAAGTGTCCCGAGTGGAATAATTCAGAACTTCTAGACCATATGAAAATGGTTTGGTGGTTTGGGGCTTCTCAAATTGCTGCTGGGGATCAAACCGTAAGAACAATTCCGTCAGACGAGATGAAAGACTCCCCTTTGAGCCAACTTGAACATTTATTAGCTACTTTTCAAATTAAGGACTTTTCATCACCTTGTTGGTCTTGGACCGCAAATAAAACTGTCGGGTTTTGGGTGAGACGTATGGCTCATGAAAACACAGTTCATAATTGGGACGCAGAAGAATCGTCAGGGGCTCGGTCTCCAATCTCAAATTTACTAGCCCTTGATGGAATAGAAGAAAAACTACTTTTGATCAAAGAAAGTGATGCTGATTTTCCAAATAGATCTATTCACCTTCACTGCACTGACTGTGAAGGCGAATGGATGGTGTTCGCATCCAATGGTGATCTAGAAATAACAAGAGAACACGGTAAAGGAGATGCAGCTGTAAGAGGTAAGGCAGAAGACATCCTTCTTTACCTTTGGGGCCGAGGTCAGGAAAATCTCGAATGTTTCGGGGATGAAGAAACGATTAATAATTGGTCAAGTATTGGACCTTAGTCAGGAGATCTCAGAGCCTACGATGCCTACAAAAGAAACCATCTCGCCTGGATAACCACCTAGATTATGCACAAGAGCTTGCTTAGATTTCTCAAGTGAGACTGATCTATCGGAAGGCGCCTCTGATCTCAGTTGCAACCATGTTTCGTAAAACATTCTCAGTCCACTTGCGCCCACTGGATGACCGAAGGCTTTAAGACCTCCGTCAGTATTCACAGGCATTTCTCCATCCAAGTCGAAAGACCCGTTAAGCACTTCTTGCCATGCTTTGCCTTTTTCACAAAAACCTAAGTCTTCCATAAGGATCATCTCCGTCGGAGTAAAACAATCATGAACCTCAGCCATAGCTAGTTCTTTTCTCGGATCCTCAATTCCGGCTTGAGCATAGGCATCTTTAGCAGCATCGGCACACTCTGGAAGAGTGGTGAAATCAAAATCTGGGTCTACCAAACCACTGCTGTCTCCAGCGACCACAGAAAGTGCTTTTACATAAAGTGGTTTGTCAGTGTACTTGTGGGCATCTTCGGCTCTGACGACTATGGCTGCAGCTGCCCCATCAGCTACTCCGGCGCAGTCCATAACTGAAAGACGTCCAGCGATCGAAGGCATCTCGCAAATCCTCTCAGCTGAAACCTCACGACGGAATTGTGCTAGTTCATTTCTTGAACCATTGAAATGGTTTTTTTGAGCTATACGAGCTATTACATATCTGAGTTCATCTTCGTCAACTCCGTATCGTTTGGCATACGCGGGGAGAATCAAGCTAAACATGGCAGCAGCTGTCAATGTCCGATTCGTACCATCAGTAGGAATTGGAAAAGCATTGAGACCTTGATATCCACTGTCCTTTACCTTTTCTGCCCCTAGTGCCATTGCAGAGTCATAAGCACCAGAAGCAACTGCATAACAAGCTTGACGTAGAGACTCAGACCCAGTAGCACAATAATTTTCTACTCGTGTAACAGGTTTACCAGAAAGCCTCAAAGGAGTAGCTAGTGCTATTCCTGATGCAGCTGACTGTGAAGTTCCAAACCAATAAGCATCTATCGAATCAGTTTCAGTACCAGCAGATTTCGTGGCTTTTTGTGCCGCCTCGATTATAAGATCGTCAAGTGATTTGTCCCAATGTTCACCAAAACTCGTGCAACCCATTCCGACAATTGCGACTTGATCCTTGATTCCATGTGATGCCATCTAAGACTTCTCTCTTTCTCGTCTTACCGGTCTTGCTTTCCAAAAGTAATTGTGAATTCCATCTGCGGTATACAGACAACGAAAGGTCATTTCTACTCGGTCACCGATTTCAATTTTCTCCGGATCCGCGTCCGTAAGCTCAACAGGAAGCCGTCCCCCATCTTGAAAATTAACTACAGCGAAAACTACAGGAGAGTTTGGTGAATAAACCAAATTGTCAACTGTAAAAGTCTCAATGGTTCCTATGGAGTCAGCCATCGGTAAGTGTTCCATATCATCAATGTCTCCACCCTTTATACCGATACGAGATGGAGGCATGTGGACTATTCCCGTTGTTGCATCTTTCGAAGCAACAAAACCCATTTTCCAATCGTTTCGCCTCATAGCCGCTGATGAGGAAGGTCTAGTTGGAGATGGACGATTCGGAAGTTGGCTGTCTAACAATCCGCGCCATGATAAATACTTGCTATATGGAACTGGAAACTGATTTTCTATTTGTTTGGAAATAGGAACAGAATTTCTCCTATTTGCAACTTCTTGAGTTGTTCTAAAGAAAAGAACATCACAGCCATCAGCCAGAACAATTAATGCAACTATCTCATTTGGTTTTGCTTGATCAAGAAAATTCGCCAAAAGAAGTGAAGGGTGAGCGGCGCCTGTATTTCCAATTTGCTCAGTCAAATCATCAGAGACATCAACCTCAAGCAAAGGAGTCGATCTGGCTACAGCTCGAGAATGTAACCCTGATACAAGCGCCACGCTTATATCTTCAGTTTTCATGTCAACTTGCTTCAAAGCTTCACTCCAAGCTCTTTCAACGAGTGGCTTGTATGCCTGTTCCCCAAACCGCTCTTCCCATACTTGAGAGTAAGAACTTCCTGGCACACGCCACCTGTCAGTGAAGTCTGACGTTATAGCAACCCCACCTAGATACTCTGCGAGTAAAGCTCCTTGTTCATCTGTGCCGAGTAATAGAGCTGTAGAAGCATCACCCCCAGTAGATTCTTCGGTTCCACCTGATGGTCCTGTTCTTAAATCTGCAGTGACCACCAAAGTTGGTTCATCGCTTTCTAAAGCATTAGATAAGGCTCCTATTGCTGAACGGGTTGAACTCCCAAAGTCGACCGCTTCTACAAAATCATCTAACTGGAGGGCTGAGTGGATATTTGTTGCATTTGTTTTATCCATGTATGCAGGGACAACAGTTGAAAACCAAAGTTTTCTAGGTTCAATCTCTAACCCTTTTAAAGCATTTCTCGCAGCTTCAACTCCCATGGTGGTGGTATTTTCATCATACGATGCAATCGATCTAGAGCCCTTATTTGAACCTTTGCCTGTGAATTCAACTATCGATGAACGCAGCAAACAACCTCTAGGTATGTAGGCGCCATATGAAATAATTCCATGGACTCCCATAATTAAGCCCCCAATTGCCTATTATCTGAATTAGTAAGAATCAACTTAATCCAATCCAACGAACCTTAAGGAAGTATCCTAGGCTTAAATCTTTATTCTCCCGACACAAGGAGTTCTTGATGGATTTAGGAGATATATCAAACGAGGAAGCTGCCAAGTACGGAAAACCACTTGATGGCATAAAAATACTTGCTGCTGAGCAAATGCAGGCCCTCCCCTTTGCGACTCAATTGCTGGCCCGATTAGGTGCTGAAGTGGTGAAAGTCGAACATCCAGTTCACGGGGAATCAGCACGTGGCGCCTTGCCTTCTATGAACGATCCTTCTGGAAGGCCTGTTGGGGCTACTTTCCTAAGGAATAACTTAAATAAAAAAAGTGTTGGAATTGATCTATCAACATCAGAAGGCCAGGACCTCTTTCTTCGTTTAGTTCCGAATTTTGATGTAGTCGGTGACAACTTTAAACCCGGGACGATGGAAAAATTTGGACTTGATTACAAGTCCATCAGCTCTAAATACCCAAATGTAATTGTTATATCTGTTTCAGGTTTTGGGAACTCTGGTAATTCTCCTTACCAAAACTGGCCTGCTTACAATTCGGTAGCGGAAGCAATGTCAGGTCTTTACGATTTCAAACGCCGTGAAGGAGAACCTCCCACAGTCAACCCGATGGGTGCTGTGGGCGATATTGCAACGAGCTTATTCGGTGTAATCGGAATTCTCGCTGCTCTAAGACATAGAGAGACTACAGGTGAAGGCCAATACGTAGACCTAGCCATGTTTGACTGCATGGCCTCTTTAGCTGATGTAGCTATCAATTTTCATTCAATGGGCATCTCTCGCGAACCGAATCCAGCACCTTACGTGATAGCTCCTTTCCGTTGCAGCGACGGCTATTTAATTCTTCAAATTGTACGAGAGCATCAATTCGAAAATCTAGCAAGCCTGATCGGTAGGCCCGACTGGATCGGAGACCCACGTTTCGATGAACGTACTGGCTGGGGGGAACATTTAAATTCTGAAATCATTCCTGCCCTAGAAAAATGGGCTGAAAACCAAACTAGATCTCAGACTTCGAGTTTGCTCGCGGAAGCGAACGTAGCTTCAGGGCCTGTTTTAACAACTCCTGAAGTTGTCAAAGACCCACATATAGAAGAAAGAAATATGATTGTGGCAATGCCTAGGACAGATGGGATAAACGAACCGATCCTGATACCTGGAAATCCAATAAAAATGTCGAAAGTATCTGAAGGTCCTGAAATGAGGATCCCATGGGTCGGAGAGCATACGAATGAAGTTCTCACTGAAGAACTTGGTCTTAGCCAATCAGAACTAGAAAACCTTAGAAAGACCGGAGTTATTAGTCTCTGAGTTTATTCTTCAATAAATTTGTCTAGAAGCTGAGTAATAGCCATTTCTGCTGGAATTCTTTCAACCCCTATTACGCGATCAATCACTTCTTGCATGTTGTATATTCGTCTTTCCTGATAGCACAGAGGCGTTCCGTCATAAGTTGGAGACTCCATAGCTTTCTGCATGGCATCAAGATTCCAAACATCCTCATCAATTACTACAGCAAATTCAGCTATTCGTTGTTTCCATGCTTCTGGAGGATCTCCATCTCCCCAGTCTGGAGCGTAGTGGTATATACGGATTCTAGTTTTGTCAATACCAGCAGGGAAAAAGAGCATTACAGGAAAGCCTGTTGCTCCTAAGGGTGTGATGAAATTTGGAAAAACAGTAAATGAATAACTAGTGCAGTGGACGATGGGATGCACAGTAGGGATATTTTCAAGTCCTAACGGGTCTTTGACTATCTTGAAATCTTTCCATGATTCCATTTCGAGCTTCTCTACCATCTGTTTTGAACGTGGAACTACCATTCTGGAATTGCCATGTTTTAGCAGACCCATTGTTCCTCCACGCGAATCAAGGCTCGTCCATCCCCCTCGATCATGTATGAAACGGAAATGGTAGACCTCTTGAAATGCTTCAATTGCAACTTTCCAGTTGCAATTGACTTCACGGTGATCTGTACCTACTAAGCGAAGATTCTCGCATTGGTACTGTTCCATTTCTCCTGGGATCTTCCCTAAAAAATCAATTAAAGGAGATGCATTTGGATTTACATTGATCCAGATCCACCCTCCCCAGGTATCGCAACTTATTTCTGGCAATCCTCGATCTTCCTTACAAAGATCAACGAAATCTCTTTCATCTGGTACTGCTAGAAGATCTCCGTTGTCTATTCCGTATGTCCACGAATGATACTGGCACTGTAAATGACGTATAGTGCCTTCTTTCTCTCTTACTACTGGCGCTCCGCGGTGTCTGCAAGTATTTGAAAAACAACGAATTTTATTGTCATTCCCTCTGAGCACTATTAAAGGAATTCCGATCTCTTCGAATAAGAAGTAATTTCCCGGACTAGGTATGTCTTCAACTCGGCCTGCTACCAACCAACTGTTATTCCACAAATATTTTTGTTCCAACTCATAGAAATCTTCATCTGTATAGCGTGCTGAAGGAATATCAGGAAACTGAGGGAAATTTTCTGGCGGAGCTTTTCTGTCTAACTCATACTCCATATCTGCAACTAATCGATCAACTAATTTTTGATCGAGCAAGAACTCACTCATAATTTTCCCCCACAAGAAAGCCTAAATCGTAAAGACATAATTGAGGCTTTTTAGGTATGAGATTAGATCCGAAACTGTTTTCCCTAATTGCACAGCACTCCTGTTCCGGCAATACCACAGTACCCATTTGGATTCTTATGTAAATATTGTTGGTGATATTCCTCTGCATAATAAAAATTTTTTTGAATTTCTACTGTAGTTTTGATCTTTTGGAAACCAGAAACAAGTAACGCTTCTTCATAGGCTTTGAGACTTTCTTCTGTCTTGACTAACTGATCTTGATCCGCAACCCAGATTCCTGACCTGTATTGCGTCCCTATGTCATTTCCTTGCCTCATCTCTTGAGTCGGATCATGACTTTCCCAAAAAACTTTTAGTAAACCTTCTAAATCAATCTTTTCTTTCTCAAAGACCACAAGCACGACCTCTGCATGTCCAGTTAACCCTGAGCAAACTTCTTCATAAGTGGGATTAGGTGTATGACCACCGCTGTATCCAACTGCCGTTACCCATACCCCATCTAGTTGCCAAAAAACTCTTTCTGCTCCCCAGAAACAACCCATTCCGACTACCAATGAACCCATCTCTTCAGGAAAAGGCGGATTGATCTTATTACCATTAAGTGCGTGTATTCCTGATACAGAGATCGGCGTTTGCCGGCCAGGTAAACAGTCTTCAACTTTTGGTATGTTTAAAAGTTTCTGGTGAAAAGACATTATTAAATTCTCCTAAATCGTATAAGCAAGATTTTCTGCTATTCGTCTCGCTACTTCCAGATCACCACCTAAAACTACTCGACCATCTTCTATATACATTGTCGAATCATCACGTCCTCCCGTTAAAGCCGTGAAATCTAATGATGACAATGTCAAGGTGCTAGTTGGGTCTTCGTCAAAAGATTCCACTAGTGATGCTCGGCCTTCCTTCACTTCAACTCTTAGAGTTCTCTCAATGGGTCCTGAAATAAGGATTTCGACACGGCTACCTTCTGGGGCTCCGCCTTTTTTGCCAACTATGTATCCAGCAGCAGAAGAGACTTCATCAATTGCGATTTCAGCCGGTAAACCATCCTCATCTCCAGGAAGACCTAGAGGTTCTCTACAATCTTGCAAATGCAACCATGCATCATAAACTCTGATTTGCATAAACCTTCCATACGGTGCTTCGCCGGCTGGCGTCCACCCAACAGCTTGAAACTCTTCTTCGCTCATTTCAGACAAGACTTGAAATCGTTCAGCTGTTATTTCATTGAACAAAGCAAGAACCTCATTGCCCTGTTTTTCACGGAAACTTTGAAGAGCTTTTTCGTTTGCCTCCCCTATTGGATTTTTTATATGCTCGGCTGCAACTTCTGCTTCTGGCAGTTTTCGGCCACTCAACATATATTCACCTCCGATGAGATGAGACAAGTTGTCTTTAACAGTCCAACCAGGAAGACGGCTTGATGTTTGCCACTGGTCTTCATTCAATTCTGAGCCAAAATGACTCCATTTTCCCCAAATCTGACTGAGTCCTTCAACAATCTGGGTTTTGTTTATACTCATTTTCACTCCTATTTACGGTGTTGGATTCGCTCTTGTTTCCCAATCTCTTGCTTTAACATAAGGGTTGAATGTGTCGCTTATCATTTCGAGATCAAGAGGCATTTTAGGTCTTTGCATCTCGTACAAATGAGGAAATTCCAGCCATCCAGTCACTAAGTGCCATAATTTTTCTGCCTTTTCACCTGTTGGCGGATTTACTAAAACTGGTCCGAAGATCCTTTCATTGTTGCTAAAAACAAGTGTTGGGACACCGAAACCTCCTAAAGATACGACAAGTTCATGATCTCTTTTCACATCATCATGTGTTGTCAGGTCGGCAAGTGCTTGTTCAACTATCTGTGGGTCTTGATCCATTTCTGCCAGAAGCTGGCGAGCTACATCAGGATCATGGGGTTTACGCCCCTCAATATGGAGAGCTGTTCCGGATTTCAAATACCAAGCATCATTTAGAGATGGATCAATTCTTTTAAGAAATGCTCCTATTCGCATCATTGACCATCCATAAGACCATTCACGTTCCCATGGATGTTTCTTGCCTTCATCTCGATTGATTTCTTCGAGACTAAAGAAACACCAATCAACTTCTATGTTTAACCTGTCTCTAACTTCACGCATCCAAATCGATGTTTGATATGCCCATGGGCACATGACGTCAAAATGAAATGCCACATGACTCGGACTAGTTTCATTTTCCATCAATAACCCCTTTTTCTTTTAACTCGTGTCGCAAAATCTTACCAAGTGAGTTCCTAGGCAATTCTTTCACAATTACTAATCTTTTAGGAATTTTGTAAGAAGCTAAATATTGTGAGGCGTATTTTCTGACTTCGTCGATTCCGATACTGTTAATTCCTTCTTCCATTACTATCCAAGCTACAACTTCCTCTCCCCACTCTTGAGATTTCGTCCCTGACACTGCCGCTTCAGCAATATCGGGATGCAACTGTATTACTTCGTCAACTTCTTGAGGGTAAACATTTAACCCACCCGTGATTATCATCTCCTTTATACGACCGTTAATTGACACGTAATCATCAGTGACCTCTGCTACATCACCTGTTTTAAACCAATCTTCTTGAAAAGACTCATTAGTTTCTTGCTCTTTCGACCAATACTCTTTAAAAACAGATTCACCACGCACTAGTATCTCTTTACTTTCTGGATCTATTTGAATCTCTACCCCGGGCAGGGGAAATCCAACTGAACCAGCACGTCGCTCACCTGAGTAAGGATTAGAAATCGTCAGCATCGTCTCAGTGGTTCCGTACCGTTCGAGTATGTCAACTCCTCCTTTATCTTTTAACTGTTGATGCAGATCTGCTGGTAGAGGCGCAGAACCGGATACGCATAAACGCAGTGCAGCAAGTTGACTGAGTCTTTCATCATCGACGAGCCTGTGATACATGGTTGGGACTCCGAAAAACATCGAGCACTTATTTTCAGATATTTCAGAAAAAATCGAATCTTTGTCAAAACCTTTTTGTATAACAGCTGAGCCTCCAGCAAGTAATGTGCCATGTAAACCAATGCCCATTCCATGAATGTGGAATAAAGGGAGGCACAATAAAAGACAGTCTGATTCTGTCCATTCCCATGCTCTAACCACTGAAAGGGCTCCAGCTAATAAAGACCTCTGGCTATGTACAGCCCCCTTTGGTTTTCCCGTAGTTCCTGATGTGTATGCAATCAAAGCTGGGTCTTCTGGTTTAGCGTGATCCAAATCTGGCATGGGACCACTTTTTGCTTTAACTGCTATAGAGGAAACGAATAAATCAGAATCTGTTGAATTTAAAAGTCCATGCCATTCTTTCTGATCTACCAAAGCTGCCGCAGGTCTTGCATCTTCAATTAGAAATTCCAATTCAGCCTCTCTATATGAACTATTAACAGGCACGACTACGAGACCGAGTCTTAGACACGCGACGTGTGCAACGATTAGATCTAGCGAGTTTTCTCCAGAAATTAGAACCCGATCTCCAGGCACCAACCCAGAATTAGCTAAATCCGATGCTGTTTTAGAAGTTAAATCTAAAAAAGTACCCCGATCTATTTCACGCCCATCGAATGAAAACAATTTTTGTCTTGGTTCTACTTCTAAACTTTTTTTCCAAGCCCCTACGAGGGTTTCTCCATCAGGTATCCCCAATTCCTGGCCAGATAATACAAGTTGAGTTTCCATATAAATTTCTCAATATCGTTTCTTACATTTCGAACATACAAGCAACCTCCCTCTTGGCCTTGACTTATACGCCAAAATCAGTCATACTAATGGAAGCCATTAAATAAAAGAGGTTTCAATGGAATTCGGAATTTTTAGTAACGGTTACATACCCGGACCCGCAGCCCACGACACAGAATCGGAACATACCGAGCTGATGCGCGAAGCAAGTTATGGGATCACCGCTGACAAAAACAACTGGAAATACATGTGGTTTGGTGAACATCATGCTCTCACCGAATACAGCCACATGTCTGCCCCATCACCATTGATGGGTTGGGTAGCAGCACAAACGGACTACATACATCTTGGGTCAGCGATAACAAGCTTGCCAACAAATAAAGAACATCCGGTTCGTATAGCCGAAAGAGCTGCGATGCTTGATCATGTAACAGAAAATCGCTTTGAATTTGGAACTGGACGCGGTGCGGGAAGTCATGAACTCTTAAGCTTTAATGTCGCTGATCCAAGTGAAACTAAGGCGCAATGGGATGAAGTCATTCGTGAGATACCTCGTATGTGGGAGCAGAAAGACTATGACTTCAAAGGAGAGTTTTTCACTGTGCCTACTCCACACAACATTCTTCCGAAACCCTACGGTAAAGGCCACCCCCCTCTTTGGGTAGCTTGTGGAAATCCACCAACATTCGCTAAAGCAGGGTCACTTGGCATAGGTGCAATAGCTTTCAACTTTGAACCTATTCATAACCTCAAGGGACGCGTCGACGCCTACAAAGAAGCCATTCAAGATCCCGTAGAGCAAATCGGTCAGTTCAAAAACGATAATGTCATGATGACCAATGCTGTAATTTGCCTTGAAAATCGCGATGAAGCAAGAGCAATCGCTAAAACAAAGGGAAGAGGCTACCTAGTGACCATGGTCAACATGTATCACGACACAATGCCAAAATCTCCCGACGCTGTGACTTGGCCTGATGCACCAATAGATCCGAACTGGACCGACGAAATGCTTGATTGGGCAATCGATGAAGGATACATGCTTTGTGGAACTCCTGAAGAAGTATGCGAACAACTAGTTCGATACCAAGAAGTAGGTTGTGATCAAGTCGTGTTCGGATTACCAATTGAAGGAATGGCTCACGAACAGGTTCTAGAAATGCTTGAGATTTTTGGACAACGTGTAATCCCTGAATTCGATAAGGATCCTATTCATTCGACAGATCACTATAGAGCAGAAGCACAAAGGAGATTCCCTGACTTTCAATATGAACTTCCAGAAGACATATCGGTTTCCGTATTACCTTCAAACGCCCTATTGCCACTCGGATAAGTGCCTCGAAGCAGCGTCAAAACACGCGAACAGCTCCTATTAGAAGCTGAAAGACTTTTTGCGGTAAAAGGAATCTGGCAAGTTCAAGTTCAAGAAATTGTAGTTGCGGCAGATCAGCGCAATACATCTGCTGTTACATACCACTTTGGCTCAAGAGAGGGCCTACTTCAAGGGATTCTCACTTCTCACGGAACTCCTATCGATGAACGCAGAGGAGAGATTCTCTTGTCTCTTGATGAAAAATCGTCCACTCGGGCATTAGTAAATTCTCTGGTTGTGCCTATGGTTAGCTGCTTAGAAACTCAAAGTGGATGTCGGTACCTTCAGATAATTTCTCAGTTGTCAGATCAGTTCTCAAACTGGAGGAGTCTTTCTGGGGATCTGTCTTCTCCTCACCTTTCTAAAGCCCTAGAGTTGCTTGAAAGTCGACCAGTATTCTTGCCAATCCCCATCCGACAAGAGCGCCTTCTTGCAATGATGCAACTAATGACTTCATCTCTGTCAGAAAGGGCTCGATCTTTGGAAACTGAGATGAAAATGTTATTGAGCAATTCGGAATACAAAGAAAACTTGATTGACATGCTTGTAGGAATCCTTGAAGCCCCTGTCGGCAACTAAATTGACTACGTAAATGGCTTTATTATTTTATTCTGCTGATTAATTCTTCCGTAAGGTCATCAACTGAAGCAGCTCCTGTTAAAGCCATCGTTCTTTCAACACCTTCATGAAGGAGCTCAAGAACGTGATCAACTCCCCTTTCACCACATGCTCCAAGAGCATAAAGGTAAGGCCTTCCAGCCATTACTGCACTAGCTCCCAGTGAAACCGCTTTCACTATGTCTGAACCCCTACGGGCTCCGCCATCACAAATGATCTCTAAACGCCCGTGAACTGCTTCAGCAACTTCTGGCAACAAATCGAATGATGCTGGCGCCCCATCTAGTTGTCGTCCACCATGGTTAGAGATTGCAATTGCCTCCACACCTGAATCAACAGCAATTAAAGCATCCTCGACTGTTTGGATTCCTTTTATCAATATTGGCCCTTTCCAGATAGATCTAAGCCATTCCACATCATTCCACGAGAGACCTGGGTCGAATTGGGATTTCATATGTTCGGCAAGATCAACTGCTGTTGAACCATCGATAGCAGTGATGCCTTCAACATTTGCAAAACGAATCGGATCTGCCTTTAAAAAATCCCATGTCCAAGAAGGATTCTTTAAGCCATCTATTACCGTCCCAAGACCAACCTCAGGGGGCAAAGTAAACCCTCGTCGCACATCCCGCTCTCGTCGGCCTAGAACAGCCGTATCAACGGTGAGACACACCGCCTCAAAACCTGCCGCTTCGGCTCTTTTCACAAGGTTTTCAACAACAGAGCGATCCCTCCACGTATATATCTGAAACCAAAGACGAGTATCGCTTTCGGCTACGGATGCACATTCCTCTATAGAGCGTGTTGCCATTGTCGACAAAGTGAATGGTACACCTGCCCGAGTTGCTGCCCTAACAACTGCCAGTTCGCCTTGTGAATGTGCGATTCTCGTAAAACCTGTCGGCGCTAAAACAAGAGGAAAAGCCAGTCTCCGGCCAAACAAAGAAGTAGACGTATCTATATTGGCCATGTCTCTTAACACTCTGGGCTTGAAGGAAACTTCTTTATAAGCTTCGACATTTCTTCGCAAGGTAATTTCGTCTTCTGCCCCTCCATCTATGTAGTCAAAAACTCCGACTGGGAGACGCCTTTTAGCTAGTTTTCTTAAATCATCAACATTCGCAGCTTTTCTAAGAAGTCGTTTTGCTCTGTTTATTTCCAACTTTCGGAATCTGACAACAGAACGAATGCTGCTAAAAATTGCCATTACAAACCAGCCGTTTAGGGGTCAATCTTCGAGTCAAGTTTGGCTACTCGCGCCTCATGGCGTCCACCTTCAAATTCTTCATTTAACCATGCATTCAATGCCTCAACTGCAACTTCAGGGTCAATCAAACGCTCCCCGAAACAAAGAACATTTGCATTATTATGAGCTTTTGACCATTTCGCAGTTTCGACGTCATTAACAGTCGCAGCTCTAATACCTGAAATTTTGTTTGCCGCTATTCCTATTCCTATGCCCGATCCGCAAACTGCAACTCCCAAATCTGCAGAACCCCCCGCAACTTCTAAACCAACTGCAAAGCCGTAATCAGGATAGTCAACTCGTTCGGTCGAGTCTGTGCCACAATCGACTACTTCATGACCCATCTTGCTAAGTTCGTTCTTCAGGCGTTCTTTAAGCTCATAACCTGCGTGGTCGCAACCAATTGCTATTACCTTCATGACAATAGACTAGCCTCTTACAGCCGAAGACCTGCAGCGATCAGGTCATCAGAACATAAAGCACCTTCTCGCAGGATCTCAGCTTTATCTGATAAAAAATTTACAACAGTTGAAGGTTTGCCTTTGCACTCACCCCCATCAATCACTAGCAAATTGTCACCCAGTTCTTCTGCTGCCTCTTTCGCGTTTTCTGGCGTTTGCAACCCTGAACGATTTGCTGACGTGACTGCTAGTGGACCCACAACCTTTGTCAAAGATTGCATGAACCTATGGTCAGGACATCTAACTCCTATTGAGTTTTCATCACCACCTAAGAAATAACCCAAATGTATTGAGCGTCCTGCTACGACAGTAAGTGGCCCCGGCCAAAACCTTTGAGATAAAAGTTCAAATTCCTTTGAAGAGAGCACAAGTTCAGAGGCTTGCAAAGCATCAGAAACCAAAACGGCGCATGCTTGATCATCCAAACGGTTTTTACGTCGAAAAATCTCTTCAACCGCACCTTTATTGGTCGGAATTGCTGCTATTCCATAAACCGTGTCAGTAGGAAGCAGAACCAACTTTCCGTCATTCAAAGCTTGAGATGCTTCAGAAACAGCTAGTTCAAAATCCGAACTTAGATCTAAGAAACGCTTCATAGAGGTTTTCTTGCTATCAAAACACGTTCTCGCCCTGCTAAGTCATGTCGTACCTGAATTTCTCGATAATTTAGGCTTTCAGCCTCTTTGACCATTGCATCTGCCTGCATAGGTGCTAATTCTAAAATTAATTGTCCATCTGCAGACAACCAATCGATCGAATTATTTAAGAGGAAACTTAAATCCTCTGTGCCTAAGGGGCCAGAGCGTAAAGATGATAAAGGTTCCCAATCGCTTACTTCTAGTGGCAACTCTTCGCTATCACCTATGTACGGGGGGTTAGAAATAACTATGTCAAATTTTTCCAACATTTCTTCTGGTAAAGCTTCAAACCAAGATCCTTGACTGATCGAGACTCTTTGGCCTGCCATTCCCAAGCCAGCAAGATTGGCACGCGCAACTGAAATAGCTCCTTCTGAAATGTCTGTACACCATACAGACACATTTTGAGTCTCTCTGACTATCGAAAGTCCTATAGCACCTGAACCACAACCTAGATCTGCGACGTTTATAGATCTTGTCGTATCTGAATCGTCTTTCTTGCTCTTACATTCATCCAATGCGTAGCCAACTAAAATTTCGGTTTCCGGTCTAGGTATCAAAACCCTGTCATCTACAAATAAATCAAGTTCTCGGAACTGCCATCTACCAAGAACATACTGAAGAGGCTCACCAGCTACTCTTCGCTCAATCATTCCCTTCAATCTCTTTAACTGAATAGGTTTCGCTTGTTCTTTATAGTCTTCTGGGTATTCAACTCCGGAAACTTCTTCTATCATCCATTTCGCTTCGAGTTCAGAATTATCACCTTTGAGTAGTCGTCCTGTCTCTGCGAGTAATTCCTTCCAGCTCACCGGTGCGTCTTGACTAAATACCTCTCTATCCATTTCTACTGCTTATTAGTCAAAACTCTCAGCTAGTTGTCGGTCTCTTTCTGCAATCAGTAACGCTTCGACGACTTCATCCAAATCTCCAGCGAGAATCCTGTCTAGGCGGTGCAGCGTAAGGCCTATTCGATGGTCAGTAACCCTGTTTTCTTTAAAATTGTAGGTTCTTATTTTTTCTGATCTCCCACCACCACCTACTTGATCGCGTCTAGCTGATGCCGCTTCTGACTGTTGACGTTCCTGTTCAATCTGAAACAATCTGGCTCTAAGAACACGCAAAGCTTTTGTTTTGTTCTGAAGTTGGCTTTTCTCATCTTGCATAGTTACGACTAAACCCGTTGGCAAGTGAGTAATACGAACAGCCGAATCTGTGGTATTAACCGACTGTCCACCGGGACCAGATGACCTGTAGACATCTACTTGTAAATCTTTTTCCTCTATAGCTATCTCCACTTCATCTGCTTCCGGTAGGACAGTCACGGTTGCAGATGATGTATGAACGCGTCCTTGAGTTTCGGTGACCGGTACTCTTTGAACACGATGGACCCCTCCTTCGTGTTTTAAGTGGGTCCAAGCTGTTTCACCACGGATTAAAAAAACCACTTCTGTAAAACCACCCATATCAGATTCTTTACTCTCAAGAGGTTCGACGACCCATCCTTTAGTAGCGGAAATAGCTACATACATGTCCCGAAGGTTGCGTGCGAAAAGGTTTGCCTCTTCTCCGCCCTCTGCACCTCTGATTTCTATAATTACCGTTCTCCCGTCATTCGGGTCTTGTGGTAACAAGAAAACTCGTAATTCGGTTTCTAATTCTGCGATCTCACTCTTCAATTGCGCTAATTCCTCTTGAAGCTGGTCACGTTCATCACCTTCAGTTACTTCTACCAGTTCTTTTGCAGTTTCAAGATTTTCATATGCAGCTTGGAGAGGGCGACCAGCTGAAAGAGCGTTTCCCAATTCCTTATGCCTTCGACCAAGAGTCTCTAATAGCTTTGGGTCAGAAACTACATCAGGATCGGATAATCGTTTTTCCACATCTTCAAACTCAGAAATCAAAGCTTTTACTTGATCGATCATTAACTCAGGGTACCGGTATGTGACTTGCTGCAATATGCATTCTGGTTTTACACAGAAACAATTTAAATAGCCGGGATCTCCCACCCTCCTACAACCCCTTTAATATCTAAGGGGATATCTAAATAGCTAAGAGATTTTTCTACCGGGACTAAAATATCTTTTTCGGGTAGCACCACTTCAACACGGTCGGGACTTTCAACCGAGATTAAATCTGCAATAAATGAAACTAAACAAATATCGACACCAACTGAGAAAACAATAAGAACTTTTTTACCCGCCGTGTTAATACCGGTTGCTGCTGCTGGCATGGTTTCTCGTAATGATTCCCTTTCCCTAGGAGGGTCAACACAAGTCAGATTTTCGAAACCGAACATTTCTGGATTGGCTAAAGCATCTGCTCTAAGCCATCTTTCCCTAGCGAGTCTCGATAATGGATGGAGAGCAGATCCTGGCTTTCTAGAAGAAGTAACAATCTCTACTGCTGATGCAAGAACTTCAGACAATGGCCTACCGCTACTCATTAACGAATTAGCTTCGCGGTCAAATTTCCCTACTCCGACTTCAATTTCACCATCAGCAACTCTTATCACTTCAAGTCCTAAAATCTCACCTTTCCATGTTCCACATTCGCAAATTGATTGCAATCCAAATTTCGAACACAGTTCATAAAACTCAGAAGGTGCCTCTTGCGCGTTACCCCTGCTTTTAATAGCGGCTGGTTCAACAGGGACAGGCTTCCCATCAGATAGGAAGAAAATACTGGGTGGTGGATTCAAAATGCTTGATCTTCTTTGTGTCACTTGAGCATCCTGAAGATTCTCAAAAAAGATGACTAAGTCAAGTTGATCCTGAGTCGTTAACTCTAAAAGAGATGCGCCCAGCAGACTTTCAGGACTTTCTTCATCGGCTATAACCCATAAGGTCGAATTGTTGCGAATTCCATTTCCGGAAGACTCCGTCAAATTTTCATATTCTTCGGAAAGAATTTTTCGTAATTTACTTCGGTTTAGAGATAACCGTTGTTCTTCTTCTAAAGGCAATTTTTCTACAAGTATTATCTACAGCTAGTTCTACTCGGAACCCTTTTTACGACCTTTGCCGTACCTGCGTTCAAATCTTTCAACTCGACCCGCTGTATCAATAATCTGCATCTTGCCTGTGAAGAATGGATGGCTCGCAGAAGAAACTTCAACTTTGACCAACGGGTACTCAACCCCATCAACAATAGTTGTTTCTCCGGTCTCAGCCGTTGAAGGAATCAAAAAGGTAGTTCCTTCACTAGTGTCTTGGAACGCAACCGTTCTATATTCAGGATGTATTTCAGATCTCATAGCTGTCCAGTCTGTTGGAATTGTTTACTATTAACAACCTATTTTTTAATTCAAGAAGTTTCTATTGATGGACCTTTAGCTACTTCTGCCAAAAATTCATCATTGTTAGGAAAAGTTTTTAATCGGTCAATGAGTAACTCCAGGCCTGCGCCTGAACCATTATCCCCATCTGATGCCAAACCATTTAGAACTCGTCTTAATTTCCATACTTGATTTAATTGTTTACGATCAAATAAAAGTTCTTCATGACGAGTTGATGAAGCATTAACATCAATAGCGGGATAAACACGTCTTTCCGCAATTCTTCGATCCAAACGGAGTTCCATGTTTCCTGTTCCTTTGAACTCCTCAAAAATAACTTCGTCCATCTTCGACCCTGTTTCTACTAAAGCCGTGGCCAAAATAGTCAAAGAACCACCTTCTTCAACATTTCTAGCAGCACCAAAAAATTTCTTTGGTGGATATAAAGCTCCACTATCCACACCACCAGACATGATTCTTCCTGTCGCCGGAGCAGCCAGATTATAAGCTCTAGCTAATCGTGTGATTCCGTCAAGAATTATCACTACATCTTCACCATATTCAACGAGCCTTCGAGCCCTCTCTATGGTTACCTCGGCAATAGCGGTGTGCTCTTCAGCAGGTCTATCAAAAGTTGAAGCGGCAACTTCACCATTAATAAGCCATCTTTTCATATCAGTGACTTCTTCAGGTCTTTCATCAACCAGTAAGACAATCAATTTAACTTCAGGATTATTTGTTTCTATTGACCTAGCAATCTGCTTCATTATTGTTGTCTTACCAGCCTTCGGTGGTGAAACGATAAGACCCCTTTGTCCCTTGCCTATTGGGGATAACAAGTCAACGATACGAGCAGTCATATTAGATGGGTCAGCTGCCAATTCAAGGTTTAACCGCTCATCCGGAAATAGAGGTGTTAAGTCTTCGAAGTGAGGTCGTTTCTGTGCGTCTTCAGGCGGGTTCCCATTTACAGTATCTAATCTCAATAAAGCAGGGTTTTTTTCACTTCTATTTGCTGGTCTTGCTCCACCAACTAAATAGTCACCACGTCGAAGATCAAATTGCTTTACCTGTTTCACAGATACATAAGCATCTTGTTTTGAAGGACGGAATCCTGTTGTTCGCAAAAAGCCATAACCTTCGTTACGTAAATCTAAATAGCCCTCTATCGAAACAGGTTCACCATCCCAAGAATCATCTTGGCCTTCTGGCCCTCTACCACGACGGCGACGGCGACGGTTTCCAGGTTCAGTAAATTCATTGTTGCGTTTTTCTCGATTATTGCTGGAACTTCTTGATTCCGAGTCTCTACTTGACGACGCTCTTCCGCTGCTGGCATTATCCGAAGTTTCAGATTTGACTGACTTGCTGGAATCTTCACTCTTGCTTCCTTCTTCAGACTCATCCTTGCTTTCTTCTTCAGCCTCATCCTTGAGAGCGATCTCCCAATCAGCCAGCGGTTCTTCTTCATCTTTTGTCGTTGTTTCTTCAACACCTGCAGAAGTCTCTTTCTCTGACTCTTCGGTATTGGCTTTGGAAGGCGTACCCCCAGAAGCCAATTCAAGAATCAATTCAACTATCTCCGCTTTTCTGGCGCGTGAAGCAGGTTTCCCTCCTAGCGCCGTGGCAATAGTAATAAGTTCATCTCGCCCTTTGGCTTCCAATGAATCGCTTTGTAACTCAGTCGAGTCCATACTTAAACACCTCTGTGTTCTGTGTGTTGAGTGTCAAACCCCTAGAAAATTGGTTTAGCACCGAAATTGAATTGCCGTTAAAACGAAACACGCTCTGGGTCGTACACTCGTGTAACCATCAGACCTGATGAATGTCAATCAGGCCTTTAGCCATAACGACATCTAGTACTGTATGCGAACCTCAAGTAGTCGACAACACAAAAACTTACTTAAAAAGAGTTTTTATTTTTTTCCTGTAAAAATCTTTTATTTAATTGGCTAAAAGCACTTTCATGAGTTCATGCCCCTTAATCAAAGGCATCTCTGAAACTCCAGTTTCGGTAAAAACACCACCATCTGCATCTTTTTCTGAATCAAACAGGAGATACGGAACAGGATCAGGCGTATGTGTCCGAAGAGTTAAAGGAGTTGCATGATCTGGGAGCATTAGCATTCTCCATGGCCCTAAATCGTTCAAACCAGAAATCAAGCCATTCAAAATACGGCTATCCCAATTTTCAAGCGATTCGACTTTTGCTTCAACATCTCCAGCATGGCCAGCTTCATCAGTAGCCTCAACATGAATTATGAACAAGTCCAAACCTCGCTCCAATTCTTTTAGAGCTATATCTCTCTTGCCTTCATAATCAGTGTCGTACCAGCCGGTTGCACCTGGAATGTCGCATACTTCCATTTCAGCTAATTTTCCAATGCCTCTAACAAGGTCAACTGCCGTAACTAAACCTGCATTCACTCCATTGACTTCACGAAATGATGGTAACTGAGGTTGGGTCCCCTGACCCCACAACCAAATTCCTGTTGCCTCTAAACTCGACGCAGTCAATATTTCCTCAGAGGCAGCCATAAGATCAGAAATTTTTTGACCTGAATTTCCAGAAGGCAATACAACAGGATCACCTGTTAAATCATGTGGTGGAATACAAATGGCGTCAACGAAATCCATAGGAGCGATCATTGCATTACGAAAGCTCACACCTGGCAAAAAAGAAATCCCCTCATCAGGGTTTCCTAATTCTCGATTTAATTGAGCAATAACCTTCTCTGCTTCATCTGAAGAAGGATTCCCACCTGCGTAATCGACCATGACTCCATCAATCACTTTCACAAAATTACATCTAAACGCGGTTTGGTCTGGTCTTAATTTTACTCCAAGTGCAGCAACCTCAATAGGCGCACGTCCCGTATGGTATTGATTTGGGTCATAGCCGAAAATCGACATATTCCCTACGTCGCTTCCCGGCGGCAAACCACTTGGAATTACTTCTGCCCTGCCTAGAGTCCCTCTAGCAGCGAGCGCGTCAAGATTTGGCATATTAGCTACTTCTAAAGGAGTTCTTCCATCAAGCTCTGGGACTGGTAAGTCAGCACAACCATCTGGTACACAAATTACATATTTCATACTTCTCTCATCCTGACAAAAATCTTTTTAATCTGCACTTATTTTTCATCTATTCTGGAGCAACTGATCACATGGTTTTTCACGATTTCTAAATCATTAGGTAACCGAGTAAAGAACTCAGGACGCTCGTGCAAATCTGCTAGACGTTCTGGCAGGGGCGGACACTTCCCTAATGCTCTTTCAACTGCCTTAGGGAATTTCGCTGGATGTGCTGTAGCCAGAGAAACAATTGGAATTCCAGAATCAATTTTTTTGTTTCGATGCAAACGGGCAGCTAAAACCCCGACAGCGGAATGCGGATCAAGAATTATGCCTGATCTTTCTGCTTCTGAAGAAATACACTTGATTACTTCATCATCATCGAAACTGTAGCCGACCCAAGTGCTGGAAAACTTGGCCTCAATATCAGAGTCAACTCTAATTTTTCTGTCGGATCGGAACTTTTCTAGAAGACTCTCAACCTTCTTTCCATCTCTTTCAAATAGTTCGAAAATTAGTCTTTCTAGGTTGGAGGAGATTTGAATATCCATACTTGGTGAAAGGGTAGGTATCACTTCATCTATTTTCATTTCAGCAGAATTGAAAAATTGAGTGAGAATATCGTTTTCATTACTTGCAACCAATAATTTCGGAATGTTCAGACCGCAATTTCGCGCTGCATGACCCGCAAATACATTTCCAAAATTTCCAGTTGGAACTGAAAAAATAACTGGCTGATCAGTCGAACCTAACCTTTCAGATGCCACCACGTAATAAACAATCTGAGCCATAACCCTCGCCCAGTTAATTGAATTAACAGCACCTAATTTCAATTTGTTTCTGTATTCAAGATCATTAAACATCGCTTTAACCAAGTCTTGACAATCATCAAAAGTTCCTTCAATCGCCACATTGTGCACATTGAAAGAATCGACTGTTGTCATCTGTCTTCGTTGCACTTCAGAAACCCTGTCTGATGGGTGAAGAATCACGATGTCTAAATTCTGACGATCTTTACAAGCCTCAATTGCCGCAGAGCCTGTATCACCGGAGGTCGCTCCCACAATCGTAAGATGCTCCCCACGCCTATTTAATTCGTAATCAAATAAACCACCAACTAGCTGTAGGGCTATGTCTTTAAATGCAAGAGTGGGTCCATGAAATAACTCCATCAAGAAAATTTGTTCATCTAATTCAATTAAAGAGACAACTTCCTTTAGGTCAAATGAATCATAGGCTTCATCTATAATTTTTTTAAAAACTGCTTGATCAAGACTTTCTGCTGTGAAAAGGCTCATTACTTCAAAAGCCGTTTCTAGATAATCACCGCTACCGGAGCCTTTGATTGACGGCCATTCGTCTGGGACGTATAGGCCTCCATCATCAGCTAGACCTGTCAGCAAAGCTTCACTGAAGTTTTTTTCTGGCGCAGCACCTCTTGTACTTACGTACTTCACTTGAACCCCTTGACTCAATCGATACCAATAACCCGGAGCACAGTACCTACACTTTTAACTGTTTCTAGCTCATTCAAAGCCTTGATCGCTGCTTGAAAGTCGCTCTCAAAAGCTTTATGAGTGATAAAAATTAGCCTTGCTTCACTGTCTAGACCCTCTTGTTCCATAGATCGGATTGAGACGCTGTGTTCACCGAGAACTGTGGCTACCTGTGCCAACACACCTGGCTGGTCATCAACTTCCACTTCTAAGAAATACTGACTTTCTAAATCTGTGATTGGTGAAATTTTTATGGGTTTGAATTCACCGATTGAAGCGCTGTTAGATTTTTTTAAATTACAAGAAGCGTCGATCAAATCACCCAATACCGCTGATGCCGTAGGTTCGCCTCCTGCACCTCTTCCATAAAACATCAACTCTCCCATGGCATCACCCTCAACAAAAATTGCGTTAAAGCTTTCCCGAACCGTGGCCAAAGGGTGTGTCAAAGGAACCATACTTGGATGCACGCGAATGCATAAAGCATCTTGACCACCACTTTTTCGCTTTTCCGTGATTGCCAAAAGCTTTATGCAATGATTCAAACGGTGGGCAAAATCTATGTCCTCGGGAGTTATGTTTGTGATTCCTTCAACATGAACGTCGTCAAGTGTAACTTGACCCCCGAAAGCAAGACTTGCGATTATTGCAGCTTTCGCAGCTGCATCATGACCTTCAACATCGGCTGTTGGATCACTTTCCGCGTAGCCAAGTTTTTGAGCTTCGTCGAGAGCTTCTGCATATGGCATGTTTTCTTCAGCCATCTTCGTAAGAATAAAATTCGTAGTTCCATTCACTATGCCCATAACTCGTGTAATTGGTTCTCCAGCTAAAGATTCACGCAACGGTCGGATGATAGGGATAGCGGCTGCAACAGCAGCTTCAAATAAAAGATCGACGTCAGACTGTTTCGCTAAAGAATACAACTCGTCCCCATGAGTGGCTAAAAGCTCCTTATTTGCTGTTACTACAGGTTTCCCAAGTTCAAGAGCTTTTAGAATCAGCCCTTTAGATGGATTAATTCCTCCCATAACTTCAACGACAACATCGACGTCAGGGCTCTCAATAACTGAATTCGGGTCATCAGTAAATAAAGAAGGGGCTACAGGAACGTCTCGTGATTGCGAAACATCGCGTACAGCCACCATCGCGACATCGAGCTTAATTCCTGTTCGTTCGGCAATAGCTTCGCTCTGCTCGTCGATTAATTTACACAAAGAAGCTCCGACTGTTCCACAGCCTAAAAGCCCTATGTTGACATTAACTAATTCCATACTCATACAGTACTTGCCTAAAGGCCTTAGTCAGGTACTGTTTTAACTTCTTTAATATGTTAAATGTCACGTCTTACTAAATCTTCGTATGATTCTCTTGCTACAACCAATCTTGGAGAGCCATCCGATACGAAAACCACTGCTGGTCTAAGCATTTGATTGTAATTAGATCCCATTGAATGACCATAAGCTCCCGTTACAGGTGTGGCGAGAATATCTCCCACTACCAAATCTTCAGGAACCCATGCCTCTTTTATAAGAACATCTCCAGATTCACAGTGTTTACCTACAAGACGTACAGAACTTTGCCGTTCCGCTTGATTTAAACGCGGGAGAAAAGTTTCATAACCGGACCCATAAAGCGCTGGTCTAGGATTGTCACTCATTCCCCCATCGACAGAAACATAAGTTCTATGACCAGGCACTTCTTTTATTGTTCCAACTGTGTAAAGAGTGACAGCTGCGCTAGCAACTATAGAACGTCCTGGTTCTGAACCAACTGAAGACTGGACTCCAGCCTTTTCGCAAGCATCAAAAATCGCGTCTGCCCACTCTTGTATAGAAGGAGCAGATTCTCCTTCGACGTAAGGGACTCCCAATCCTCCTCCAACGACCAACTCAGGAAAATCATAAGGAGCTGCAAATTCTGCCAATACCCCTACTGCTTTCGCGAATGGTTGAACATCAAAAACCTGACTACCAATATGGGCATGCAATCCTAGTAATTCCAAATGCTTCGAACTTCTAGCTCTCTCAACAGCCGCTTCAGCTACACCTGATCTAACCGTAAATCCGAATTTTGAATCTTCTTGACCCGTCGAAACAAACTCATGAGTATGCGCTTCCACTCCAGGAGTGACCCTTAGAAGAACTTTGGTTGACTTATTGAGACTCGCACATAGCTCCTCTAAACGATCAAGTTCGTTAAAAGAATCCACTACTATACGCCCTACGTTCTCACTGATAGCCATATCAAGCTCTTCAAAACTTTTGTTATTTCCGTGCATTACTATTCGTTCCCCAGGGACATTAGCTTTTCGAGCTATGTACAATTCCCCACCCGTGGCAACGTCAAGACTCATGCCTTCCTGATAAGCCAGCCTCGCCATCTCTGTGCAAAGAAAAGCTTTTGTGGCGTATGCGACATTGCCATCAAATGCTTTCACTGCTTCACGGCACCTTGATCGCAAATGCGTCTCATCATAAACGAAAAGAGGTGTGCCAAATTCATGAGCAAGGTCTAATAAGTCACAACCTCCTACAAGAGTGTGCTCCCCAGATGAAATATCTGTCGTGTCCGGCAACAAATTACGCGATATAGGACCCGCCATCAGCCGTCTCCCTCTTCAACAAGGTCATCACGCCACATCTCCGTAGGAGCACTAACACCCAATAGTTCCATTCCTACCTCAAGTCCGACTAAAACTCCCCGCATCAACAAAAACCGAGCTTGCGTCAAAGAAGGTTCTATATCATCACCAAGAATACGACAGTCGTGATAGAAGCCATGTAAATCCGCGGCAAATTCTCTCAACCATGCCGTTATTTGATGTGGCGCCAGTTCGCGACTTGCTCGCTCAACAACATCAGGCAATTCATGTAACGACCTGATCAAAACCATCTCTCTAGGATGCTGAAGTTCCGAAAGGTCAACCTCAGAAAGAGGCAATGGCTTAAAACCGATTTGGTCAGCTTTTTTCATCATTGAACGAATCCGCGCATATGCATATTGAACATAAAAAATCGGATTTTCATTTACCCTTTTAGAAACAAAATCCAAGTCAAATGTTTGAGTTGTATCAATGGATTGGAGCAGATAAGTAAAGCGTGCAGCGTCAGACCCCACTTCTTTTACAACCTCTGAAAGTTCAACTATGTCTCCTGTTCGTTTCGAAAGTTTTACCTCTTCTCCAGAACGTTGGAGATTCACCATTTGAGTAACTTCCACTTCAAGTCTTTCTGGTTCGTGTCCTAAAGATTCGATCGCTGCTTTCATGCGTGAGATGTATCCGTGGTGGTCAGCACCCCAAACATTTATAAGACGGTCAGCTCTAGCTAACTTGTCGAGATGATACGCAACATCTGGCAATAGATATGTGTACTCTCCATCAGATTTAACTAACACTCGGTCTTTATCATCACCATATTGTGTGCTTTTTAACCAAATAGCCCCATCTTTTTCATACGACGCACTTGCCTCATCAAGCAAAGAAAGAGTCTTTTCTATTGAACCTGATTCAACCATTGAATTCTCACTAAACCAAGAATCGAATTCTATGTTCAAGCTACTAAGAACTTCTTTGTGGCTAGATAAAGCTCGTTTTTTACCCCAATCAAGCGGATCTTCACCTTCAGGCAGATCAGTGGACCATTCTTTTATGTAAGCCCCGTGGTATCCATCTACTGGAACTTCTTCATCCGCAGCGCTTGCGGCCAAAGAAGAGGCAAATAAATTCATCTGCGTCCCTCGATCATTTACATAGAATTCTCGCGATACCGAATAACCTGACCTCTCTAATAGTCTGGCAACTGAATCTCCGTAACACGCCCCTCTGCCGTGCCCAGCGTGTAATGGCCCAGTAGGGTTGGCACTCACAAACTCAACAATTACTGTTTTATTGGCTCCATGCTGGGAGCGCGCCCAATCCTTAGAACCAGCATCAACTGATTGCACCAAGACGTCATAAAGCCAAGTTTTGTTTAAATAGAAATTTAAAAATCCAGGTCCAGCAACCTCTAGCCGTTCTACATAATCTGATGTGAAATTTTCTATTGCGGATGCTAACTGAGCGGCAAGATCACGCGGATTGGATTCTGCTTTTTTGGCCAACGCTAAAGCAACATTGGTCGACCAGTCACCGTGCTCAACATTTGCTGGTCTCTCCAAATGAATCTCATCCGACATTTCGAGCCCCAAACTAGACAGGGCTTCTTCTATCAGATTCTTAATACTTTCGCGAACATCCATGATCCACCCCGGTGAGATTTTACAACACCTTTGAGGCGTTATAGTTCCTCCAAGACAATACAGGACATACCCATGCGTAATGAAAGACTTTTTTATTAAAGAATGTTTTTAATCGCTAAAACTAAGTTAACGAAGTTAAGTATTTGCTTAGGCTCGTGACCCTTCGAATGTCGCCGTTCCAAAAGCACCCAGTTTGGCTTCGCCACTTATCTGATCACCATCAATAGTTGCTGTGGCGTCGATAGTTATTGGCATTGGTTGAGTCATGTTTACCGTCCACGACAGATTATCTCCATCTACAGTGCCATTTTCTAGTTCCATACTCCCCTGCGGCCCTGACATAGTGCCTGTAAGGGTATTTCCGTCAGAAGCAAGCTCGAGCGTTCCCGCTTGGGCTCCCATTGGACTGTTAAGTGTTACATTCCATGTACCGTCAGCACTCACTTTTTTTCCTCCATTGATTGTTGTCGCTACTCGCACAAACGTAGATCAAAAACTTTCGATTGTCCCATACGGGATCAACTTTTAATTAATTGAAAATTCTCTAGTTGGCTATCTATGTCGTTTCTTTTTCTTTACTCTGGAAACTTATATCATCTCTTGTCACTACTATCAAAGCAGTTATAACTATCGCCCCTCCTACTATCTGTAAGAGCGAGACACTCTGATCTAAGAAAATCCAAGCTCCTCCTGCAGAAAACACTGGAATAGCTAACATCAGTAAACCTGTGAGACTCAACGAAACGTGCAAATGGGCCCAATTCATTAAAAAATGACCACTTCCAGGTATTGCCAACAAAACTAATATCCAAAGAAATTCATTTCCGCTAAGAGCTGGGAAACCTGATGTTGAACCTCGGAAAATAATTAAGAAAGGTAGCAGACCTATCGAACCTATGAGCATGGCCAAAGTCTGAAGCGTAAAAGTGTCTATTCGCGAACGAACTGATTTCACAGCAACGAAATAACCTGAAAATAAGATCATTGCCAATAACGCAAGTAAGTCGCCTACCGGACTCCATGAAATATCGTTACTCGAACCTAAAACTACTACAGCCACACCTCCTGTAGCGAAAATAGAAATTCCGATCAACCTCTTAGTAATAATCTCTCCGAACTTTCCTCCGGCAACAATTATTAGAACGATTGTTTGCAACGCGCCGATAATCGTTGCATTAGCAACAGTTGTGATACTAAGAGCCGAAAAGAAGACCACTATTTCAGAACAGAATAAAACTGCAACAGGAAATGCAATTTTTATTTGCTCCCACGTAACTCTTTTCCCTATCGCAAAAAAGACCACGCCATAAACAACAACCCCTAAAGATTGGCGCCAAAATGCAATTTCAATACCCGATAAGTTGAGGCGAGCGACAATAATGTTTCCAGTAGACCAAAAAACAACTGCAGCTATTGCTGCAACACGCCCTAAGTGGGACAAATTCAGACTCATTGGAATACTCTCACTACTGAACAATAGATTAAATCTGGATCGTAGCTTGAAGCTTTTACAGATTTTTTTTAAGACGTTTACCAAAAGTTAATTCGCCGAAAGGTGTATCTTTCTAATTTATTTACTAATGTTGCGATAAGTTTCGCTGCATAAATTTGTGGCTTTTAAAATTCAAAATTGGAGATTTGAATGAAGATGATTAAGAGAATTTCTTTACTTTTAGCAATATCGCTTTTAGTAGCGTCATGTGGAAGCGATGAATCAGAGCAGTCAGGCGAAGAGTGGCCAGACAAAATAGTGTTTGGTTTTGTTCCAAGTCAAGAACAAGAAGCCCTACAAGATGACATCCAACCGATGATGGATCATCTCACCCAAAAACTAGGAATTGAAGTAGAGGGTGTTGTAACTACTGACTTCGTTGGTCTGGGAACAGCTATGGGAACAGGCCAAGCAGATCTTGGTGCGTTTGGACCTGCTGGGTTCGTTATGGCCCAACAAAAGTTCGGAAATATGAGTGTTATGGCCCAAGCCATTCGCTATGGAGCTCCCACATATCATGGTCAATGGATGACAAATGATTCCAGTATCTGTAATCCTGGCACGTTGAAATCAGGAACAGCTCTAGTCAATGGAGCAGATGGCATGGAACAAGTCGGTGCAGTAGATGCTGTTGCCTTACAAGTAGGTGTTTCCTTTGGAGACTCTGGTAAAGAACTCGCAGAAACAGTTGATGCAGGAAGTGTCTCTCCTGGAATGTCCTGCATGGCAGATATAAGCAATGTGATTGGAAAGACTGTCGCATTCACAAACGAAAGTTCAACATCTGGTTACCAGTACCCAACTCTGCAACTTCGAAATGCAGGAATAGAAGATGACCAGTACGAAAAAGTTTTCGCAGGTGGACATGACGGTGCTGTGGCTGCTGTTTACAACGGCGATGCAGACTTTGGCGTTGCCTATGATGATGCGCGGCGAACAATGAGAAAAACAAACACGGACGTGGGTGACAAAGTAATTGTTTTCAACCTTACTGCGGAAATTCCTAACGACGTAATCGCTGTAAGAACCGACTTGCCTGACAGTTTGAAGGGCGCCATCTATTACAATATGGACGCTTATCTTAAAACTGAAGAAGGCGAAGCAGTTTCTGACGAAGTGTTTGGCTGGACTGATATGCAAGTAGCTAAAGACTCCGACTTTGATGTTGTTCGTGAAGCAAATGAAAAACTAGGAATCAACGACTAATACTGAAGTTCCAGATTCTTAAATAATTAGGAAAAGCGCGTGATAAAAATCGAACGTGTCTCAGTCACCTACCCAGGTGGAGTTGAGGCTCTGCGAAACGTAGACATTGAGATTGACGATGGAGAGTTCGTAGTCATAGTTGGGCTATCCGGAGCAGGCAAATCAACGCTGCTTCGGGTACTCAACGGACTTGTTCCTGCTACCTCGGGTTCGATACTTGTTGATGGAACTGAAGTGGTGAATGCTAATCCTCAAACGCTTAGACAAGTTCGCTCCAAAACAGGAATGATTTTCCAAACATTCAATCTTGTTAATAGAACGACGGTTTTGAATAACGTGCTTATGGGTCGCCTTGCTAATGTCCCTTCGTGGCGATCGACTTTAGGTTTATGGCCAGCCGAAGACAAAGAAGCAGCGATGCTCGCCTTGGAAAGAGTTGGCATCATAGACAAAACCTATGTCCGCGCTTCAAACCTTTCAGGCGGGCAACAGCAAAGAGTCGGGATCGCCAGAGCTTTAGCTCAAGAACCCTCACTCATGCTGGCAGATGAACCTGTAGCTGCACTCGATCCAGTAACCAGTCGTCAAGTAATGGGAGATTTACAGAAAATCAATCGTGAATTGGGAATCACTACACTCGTGAATCTTCATTTTTTAGACTTAGCCAAAGAGTACGGGAAGCGACTGATTGGCTTACGTGATGGCGTATTAGTTTACGACGGCGATATAAGTGATGTAACTGACGAAACTTTCCGGGAAATTTATGGAAGAGCTATTACCTCGGAAGATCTTCACGCTATGAATGAAGAACCGCAACAAAGTATCGGCAATGGTAAATGAATGACCATACAAATACTTCTGAAAGACCAGTAAAACCGAAACCTCGAGCACGCTCATTTTTAATCGCTTTAGTGCTTTTAGCTTTAACTTTTTGGGCAGCGATTAAAGTTTCTTTCGATATTTCTACTTTTTGGGAGGTTTGGACAAATCCTATATGGAGCATGTTTTGGCCGATCCCTTGGGATTGGGTCTTCACGAAGGAAAACACTTTTGATCCATTGATTGAAACTCTACAAATCGCTGTGGCATCAACTCTTCTCGGTTGTTTAGTGGCCCTTCCTGTTAGCTTCGCTATGTCCTCTCTTACAACGCCTAATAAAGTTGTCTACTTCATCAGTAAAACTATTATGAACCTAGTACGTGCTGTACCAGACCTTTTCTGGGCAAAACTGCTTGTAACCGCCATAGGAATTGGGGCTTTCGCAGGAGCATGGTCGCTTTCAATTTTTTCTTTAGCAGTGATGGTAAAACTTTTTAGCGAAACAGTAGACGCAGCTGACCCGAGACCTCTTGAAGCTGCCCGCTCTTCAGGAGCTCGACATCTACCTGCCGTAAAAGCGGGTGTACTCCCTACTGTTTTCCCTTCCTATGTAGCCTATTCCCTGTACATTTTTGAACTTAATATCAGGGCATCGGTTGTACTCGGTCTCGTTGGAGCCGGTGGCGTAGGCAGGGTCATTGAAACTCAACGTCAGTTCTTTCGCTTTGACCGCATATTGGGATTGCTAATAATTATTTTTGGAATCGTATGGGTGATAGAACAAATTAGTGTCTCGTTAAGAAAGAGGCTCGTTTAATATGGAAACTCTTTCTGATACATCCACCCTCGCTAAAAGACCTCCTGCACCAAAAACTGTTCACCGTTGGTTTATTGCAATCCCATTTTTGATCGCAATTGTTTGGTCTCTCATTGGACTGGACATAACTCTTTCACGCTTACTAAACGCACCAGGCGACGCTTGGTCAATTATAAGACAAATGGTACCGCCAGCTTTTGGTGAAGTTTATGAACGTGGCGCAGTCGGAAAAATATTCGAATCCGTATACATAGCTTGGATTGGGACAATAATCGGAGCTTTTGCGTCACTTCCTCTGGCCTTTTTAGCTGCTCATAACGTTGCTCCTCTATGGATCCGATCTCCTATACGCCAGTTATTTAATGCGATCAGAGCAGTGCCAGAACTTATTCTCGCTGTGATCCTTATACCGGTCACGGGACTGGGGGCGTGGGCAGGAACTCTAGCGATTGGCATACACTCAATCGGCACTCTCGGTAAATGGGCTTGTGAATCAATTGAAGATATTGATGAAGGGCCAATAGAGGCAACAAAAGCATGTGGGGGTAAGTGGGTTAGTGGTATGAGATGGGGAGTTCTGCCCCAAGTTATGCCAGTCATAAGTTCTTACTGGTTATTTAGATTTGAAATTAACGTTAGGGCTTCTGCCGTCCTAGGAATGATTGGGGCCGGTGGAGTTGGCTCAGAACTTGTTTCTCAACTCTCATTTAGGAACTTCCCTGCGGCTAGCGCTGTTTTGATAATGACAATGGCGGTGGTCTTGACTATAGATACCATCTCTGCTGCCGTAAGACGCAGAATAATAAAAGGGGCGGAGACCACTGACGAAGATTCACGCACTCTTGAAGCTATTACAGACTTGACTGGAATCAGAAGCTAGTAAATAAATCACCACTTTTAATAATTACTGCTTTAACATTTCAATATGAACGAGGATGTAATTGGTATTGACATTGGTGGCACCTCGGCAAGAGCAATCGTCCTAGATCCCTCTAGTTTCAAAATAAAAAAACAACTAACAGCAACAAGTAGTGACAACGGAAGAGAACTTATCCATATTATTAAATCTCTTGTTGAAGAATTAGAAAAAAGCACAAATCAATCATTTCCAACACTCGGCTTAGGAATAGCAGGATTGGCCCACAGGTCAGGAATAGTCAAGTACTCTCCCAACCTTCCTAATCTCATTGAATTTCCTATAACTACTGAGATTGAAAATGAACTCGGCATCCCTGTCGTTATAGGGAACGATGCGACTGTAGGAACTATTGCGGAATGGAAAATAGGCGCAGGAAAAGGAAGTGACAATTTTACTTTGGTGACTCTGGGTACTGGAATAGGAACAGGTTTTGTAATAGATGGGCGCCTCATTCTCGGCAACAATGGCTTCGCTGGTGAAGCTGGTCATATGACGATAGATGTCAACGGTCCAGTCCATATAACAGGTCAAAGAGGACCTTGGGAATACTTCGCCTCAGGCAATGCCTTAAATCGCATTGTGCAACAGGAAGCTTCAAAAGGGACCTACCCTTGGGGAGTTAATGAAGCGGGTAACTGGAAAAATGTTACAAGTAAACATTTGGCTTCTGGAATTAAAGATTTAGAGCTGGACTCTTTAAGAATTTTAGATCATTTTTGCCATGAAGTGAGCAAGGGTCTAATCAATCTGGTTTTACTCCTAGATTTAGAAAGAATTGTACTCGGTGGTGGAGTTAGTGAAATCGGAGAACCGCTGAGAAGTGGTGTTGAGAAATGGATAGAAAGAACTCTTATAGGAAGTGGTCACCGTCCGAAGATCGAAGTGAAATTAGCAGAGCTAGGTTCAAATGCTGGAGCTATTGGAGCAGCTCTTTCTACAACTGACTTGCTTTAACCTCGGCCTAACTCCTTATTAAACAGTTCCAGAACCCTACCCCAAGCAATTTCAGCGACCTCAGAGTTATAAGTACCAAGAGGGTTTTCCTCGTTAGCGAAAGCATGACCTGTCTCAGGGTAAATGTTGAAAGTAACGTCCTTACCCAACTCTTTAAGTTTGCTTTCTAATTCAGAAACTAAATCAGGAGGGAAAAAATCATCAACACTAGCAAAATGTCCTTCAATACGAGCCGTCAGATTTGTCCAATCAGGCTCATTGTCTCCTAAGGGGGCTCCATAGAACGGAGCTACAGCAGCAATTCTTTCACCTTCTGATGCAGCTACTAAAAGACTTAGCATCCCTCCCATACAAAACCCGACTACCCCAACGGTTGCCCCATCAACATTAGGGTTTTGCAATAAATAATCGATTGCACCTGACATGTCTCTAGCAGCTCTATCTGGCGGCAAGGTGCTCATGAGTTCCCCAGCCTTATCCATCTCGGAATGTCCAGCCAATTCACCGTGATATAAATCTGGTGCTAATGCTACGAACCCATTTTCCGCAAGTCTGTCACACACAGACTTAATTTGTGGTGCTAACCCCCACCATTCTTGGATAACCATGATGCCCGGACCTGATCCTTCTGGCGTAGCTAGATAACCGCCGGCTGTAGCGTCACCTGCTTCAAAATCAACCATTTCACCAAACATGCTCTACTCCTCTAAAAAATAATCTTTTTTACAAACTCTTTTGAGAAACAATATAAGGAAATGTTGTTGATTGATGTGTCCAGTGAAAAGAGGACGTAACCTTCCATTTGTACCCCGCCCCTGTAGCTCAGCGGATAGAGCATCGGCTTCCGGAGCCGTGTGCGCAGGTTCGATTCCTGCCAGGGGCGCAAAACACAGATGGTCACTAAATCGAATAGACTGTGATTACATCTGAACCCAGAATAAAAAGAGAGTTTTAACCCAAGCGATGTCAAATCAAAAACAGCCACGATGGACTTTCCAATGGAAAGAACTATACGAAGAAGTCATAAATACTGGACTTTGCACCGGTTGTGCAGGGTGTGTTATTTCGTGCCCTCATGACGTAATTGGCTATGAACACGCTCCGGGGGCATACAAACCTTTTCACTTAGAAGAAGAACTAGGAACAGATAACTGTGTGCATGGTGAAAAGGGTTGCACTTCATGCACCCGAGCATGCCCAAGGTTCAGGGATTGGGAAACTGAAGCAGAAATGCACCTTTTTGACCGCCATCGAAAACCAGAGGAACTATCCGGAGTTTACAAAGACGTTCTTCTGACTAGAGCTAGTGATTCAACAGTTCATGAACTTGGTCAAGATGGAGGTCTGGTTTCAGCGATACTCATTTGGTGCCTGGAAAACGGAATCATTGACGGAGCTTTAACCTCTCACCTCGAAAATGACGAAGAAAATGGGAATTCTTGGAAAGCTATTCCTGCTTTAGCCACTGACAAAGAATCTGTTTTAGCTGGAGCTGGGAGTAGATACACCTACTCTGCTAACACGCTTGCTATCACCGAAGCCCGTGAAAAAAATCTCGAGTCATTAGCTCTTGTTGGAATGAGCTGTCAAACTTCTATTGCTCCTGTCATGTGGAACCGCAAGGTAGGCAAAGCTGGCAAACCCATCAAATTAAATATCGGATTGCTTTGTTCGAAGTCATTTGATGATTCAATTTTCGAAGAATTATTTTGGGCAAAATACAGACTTCCAAAAGAAGAGATGACCAAAATGAACATTAAAGGAGTTTTCCAAATTTGGATGAAGAATGGTGACTACCATGAAATTAATCTTAAAGAATGCCATGCTTGGACACGAGAAGGATGCAATCACTGTCCAGACTTCGCAGCCGAACACGCTGACATATCTACAGGAGGTATTGGCAAATACAACGACTGGACATTAACTGTTGTTCGCACAGAGCTCGGCCGTCAAATAATCATGCGAATGCTTGAAGAAGGTGTGATAGAAGGCAGACCGGGAGACAGTGATCCAGATGCAATCGAGCTAATGCATAAGTTGGCTGCTAAAAGTAGATCTAGATGGCCTGATTGGGCAAATTCTTCAGCAAGAGTAGGACTGCCTCAATACCAAGGGTGAATGCCTGACTTTATGAACAAGCCTCGCTTGAGTCGTTCAACCACCCATAATTTTCGGAAATCATTTTAGAGTTTAAATCATCTCTATGTTTACGAATAAAATCATCTAATTCTTTAAACTTTTCAAATGTAACTGCGTCTTTAACTCCGTTAATCACACATTCGCAATAGCTTCTAGCTTTAAATGTTGACATATCAGAATTAGATTCCTGGCAAGCTTCTACAAAATTCCTCACTACAAGACCATCTTGCTCTTCCCAAGTCTCAGGTACACCATCATTAGCGCAGCCAGAAAACAACAAAGCGCAAACAAGTATGCCTGCAAACAAATTCTTATTTAAAAAATTTTTATCCACAGCGTGAGGTTAGCGCAATACAAGCAATATCAATCGCCAGCTATAATTTTGGCTCGTGTAATAACCTTGTCAAACATCGATTCAGTTAATCGGCCTGTAAAAGTGTTCTGCTGGCTTACATGATATGAACATAAAAGTTTCCTATTTGAGTCAATTGCAACTTCTAGACCATGGGAAAACTTTGGCTTGGGGTTTAGTCCGAACTCAACTGCTGCAGACATATAACCAATCTGACCTAAAGCCACAACAACTTTTATGTTCTTTAAATTTGCAATCTCTCTTTCGAAGAAAGGCCGACACTTACTCCTTTCTTTTTGATTTGGTTTATTTGCCGGCGGTACGCACTTAACAGGGGAAGTGATAAATACGTTTTCTAGTTTCAATCCGTCTTTCAAATGAACTGACTCAGGTTGATTTGCTAAACCTGACCTGTGAAGAGCTGAATATAAGAAGTCTCCTGACCTGTCTCCAGTGAAAACCCTTCCAGTTCTGTTGGCTCCATGCGCCCCTGGAGCTAGGCCAACAATAAGTATTCGTGCTTTCGGATCTCCAAAACCTGGTACTGGCAATCCCCAATATTTCTGATCTTTATATGCAGCTCGTTTTTCTTCTGAAACTTTTTCACGCCAAGCAACAAGTCTTGGACAAGCTCTACATGAGATAACTTCCTTCTTTATTGTTTCTAATTCAAGAACGTGATCCACATCTGAAGGGTAGGTTGAACTATTAATGACAGCTACTTTAATTATCTTCGTACGTCACGGAAAAACTCCTACGACGGGAACCAAACTTCCTGGAAGGGCGCCTAACTTACACCTGTCAGATGAAGGAAAATCACAAGCAGAAATGATTGCTAAAGAAATCGAGAAGTCTTCAAGCAGTTTCCTAGGTAAAGGAGTCTCAGCTATTTACGCATCACCAATGGAACGTACACAAGAAACTGCTAGACCAATCGCTAAAGCTCTTAACTTGCGTGTACGTACTCTTAAAGGACTTAATGAATGTGATTTTGGTGACTGGACAGGTCGTAGATTACGTGATCTCTCGAAACTAAAGTCTTGGTCCACCGTACAAAAAAAACCTTCTAGCTTTAGATTTCCCAATGGAGAATCATTCACTGAAATGCAAAATCGCATGCTGAGAACTGTAGACAAAATACGTGAACGGCACCCTGGGGAAACAATTGTATGCGTTTCGCATGCAGACCCTATAAAGGCAATACTTGCTTCTGCCGTTGGGACGCCACTGGACTTATTCCAAAGAATTATGGTCGGACCTTGCTCAGCTTCTGTTGTTCTGTATACGAAAGAAAGACCTTTAGTTTTAACCTTGAATTCGAATGGTAATTTTAATGGATCTTTAAGCTAGTAAAACCACTAACTTATTAATTGTTTCGTTTAACAAAATTGAATACGAAAGGTAATGTCAATAGCGATGGAACGCCCTGAAATAAACTGGGAGAATACTGATAGTTTTACTGCAGGTACGGTTGGGCCGCAGGGCAGACGTGTCTTTTTCTTACAAGCTTCTTTTGGAAATCAAGTTATTTCTTTAAAAGTTGAAAAACAGCAAATATCTGGTCTAGCTGATTTTCTAACAAACATGCTAAATGATCTACCACCGACGGATGAATCTGAAATGTTAAATAACGCTGCTTCAGAAACAGAATTTGTCGATCCGGGAGAACCTGACTGGGTGATCGGCAGTTTGGGTGTTACTTATGAGCAATCAGAAGACCAGCTAATACTTATAGCTGAAGAACTTATTCGGGATGAAAATTCTGAACCTGCGCAAGCTCGACTGCCACTAAGTCGACTCCAAGTCGAACATTTTGTTCAAACAGCACAAGAACTAATTTCTAGCGGTCGTCCACCCTGCCCTTACTGCGGGTCTCCTCTGGAACCGGATGCTGCGGGCTGGTGCCCGTGTTTCAACTAGAAAGAAAACATCTTGAAAGAGGAAGAAAGAACAGAAACTGAACAAAATCCTTTTAAAGAGCGCAAACCTATAAAAAATGAGCTTGCCCTCGAAATACTTAACTTCGGAGAAATTGAGCTAGTCGGTCGAATGCCTTGGGCATCAAATGGAACTTTCTTGGTCAACCTAGAAAAGGATGAGTTAAATATCCAAGGGATATATAAACCTGAGAAAGGTGAACGCCCTCTGTACGATTTTCCCCAAGGTATTTACAAAAGAGAGGTAGCAGCCTTTGAACTTGCAAATTATTTGGGTTGGGGTCTTATACCCCCAACTGTTCTCAGAAACGGACCTTTAGGAATAGGTTCTTTGCAACTTTACATACCTTGTGATTATGAGAAGCACTATTTCACAATCCACAAAGAACCGAAGTTCAAAAGTGATCTAATCCGCCTTGCAACTTTTGACCTTTTAGTCAATAACACTGACAGAAAAGCGGGTCATGTCCTAATAGGAAATGATGGTTTGATTTGGGCTATAGATAACTCTTTGTGCTTTCACGAAGAATTCAAAATCCGAACAGTTATTTGGGATTTCAGCGGAGAAGAACTTCCTAAACAACTTATTTCAGACCTGAATGAAATAGCTGATAAAGGGTTACCAGAAAAATTTTCAGAACTTTTGAATGCAAATGAACTTGAAGCCCTTTTACAAAGAACTAGAGCCCTTATTGCGAATCGCTTCTTACCCCATGACCCATCAGGAAGACAAGTTCCTTGGCCTCTACTATGAGAACCTGGCCGTTATTGAGCCTCAAGAGCCTCAATTAGTTTCGGTAGAACTTTGTGCACATCGCCCACTATTCCAAGATCTGCAATTCCAAAAATTGGTGCTTCCTCATCTTTGTTAATTGCAATGATGTTAGCTGAACCCTTCATGCCAACCAAGTGTTGTGTGGCTCCAGAAATACCACATGCGAGATAGACCGTTGGCTTGACTACTTTTCCAGTCTGTCCAACTTGATATGAATAAGGCACCCAACCCGCATCTACAACAGCACGAGATGCGCCGGGGGCTCCTTTAACCAAACTTGCCAGCTTTTCGATCATTTCGTACTTTTCAGGCTCTCCAAGACCTCGAGCTCCAGATACGACAATGTTCGCTTCATCTAAACGTGGTCCACTACTTTCTTCAACAAATTGATCTTTTACAACTGCAGTTCCGGTATTACCAAGATCCCCTACTTGAAGGGTTGATACTGATGCCGGACCCCCACCTGTAGATTCTGCTACAAAAGATTTTGGTCGCACAACGAAAATATCCAAACCTTCAACTGTAGTTCCTGTAAAAACGTCCTTAGTTCCACCGAATACAGGTTCATGTCCAAGAAGGCGATCCCCATCTGGTTTTAAATCAACAACGTTCGTTATAACAGGAGTGTCAAGTTTTGCTGAGAGGCGACCTGCAACATCGCGCCCATCATAAGTCGTCCCACATAATAAAACATCTGGACCTGATCCCTGTGAGCAGGCATCAGCTATAGCAGATGCAATTCTCGGACCGGCAAGCCCATTATCGAGTGACCCAATCGAATGGACCACTGAAGCACCATGGTCACCTAGTTCTGAGGCAACTGAATCTGCATCACCTGCTATTACAACCTCTACAGAGTCTGCTAATTCGCGAGCTTTAGCTAGAAGTTCAAGAGTGATCGAAGCAACAACACCATCGCTTGCTTCACCATGGACCCATATTTTTGCAAATCCCATTCGTATGCCTCCTAAAGAACCTTAAGATCATCAAGGAAAGCCATGATCCGTTCATGAGCTTCGCCTTCATCAACAATTACTTCACCGGCTTCACGGGCTGCCGCATCAGCTATCTCAGTTATCTCTTGACGAGCACCTGCCCAACCAACCGTTGCTGGATCAATTCCTAGAGCTGCAAGATCGAGCTCTTCAACAGGTTTATTCTTCGCTGCCATGATTCCTTTAAATGATGGATAACGAGGTTCTACTACACCAGCAGTAACAGAAATGACGGCTGGAAGAGGACACTCAACCACATCATAACCAGATTCGGTCTGACGCTTAATAGTTGCCTGCTCTCCATCTACTGAAACTTCCTTTCCAAAAGTAACAGATGGAAGACCTAGAATTTCTGCCACCTGCTCTGGAACTGTTCCTGTGTATCCGTCACTTGACTCAGTAGCAGTAAGAATCAAATCAGGATTTGATCGTTTTATAGCTGCCGCTAAAACCTTTGCAGTCGAAAGAGAATCGGAACCAGCAAGTGCTTCATCACTAACCAGAATTGCGCTTTCAGCTCCCATAGCTAATGCCGTCCTTAAGCCTCCAGTTTCTCCTCCTGGAGTCATTGAAACAAGGCGAACTTCTCCTGAGCCAGCGGCATCAACAAGTTGCAAAGCCATCTCAACTCCATAAGAGTCAGACTCGTCAAGAATTAATTTGGTATCACGCTTTAAAGTTTTCGTATCCGGATTCAACTCACCTGGGTCAGCCGGATCCGGAATCTGTTTAACACAAACAACTACATCCATTTCGTTATTTTGCCCTTTATATGGTCAAACTGGTACATCAAGTGACCAATTTCATGTGATTTTATAAGTTTTTTTAATCTTGCAGGAGAAGGAAAAAGACAATTTCAAATAGTTTTACAACACTTAGGCTTCAACACAAATCTTTTAGCAATTCAGAACTACTGTTATTTAAGATGAAAGTTCTCCTAATAGTAAATCCTTTAGCTTCCGCTGTAACTGGAAGAACGAGGGCCGTTATCCAAAAAGCTCTATCAGCTGATCATCGCCTTGAAGTAGCGGTTACCAATCGAAGAGGTCATGCTACGCGAATCGCCCAAAATGCAGCCAAAGATGGAATAGATATTGCAGTGGTCCTCGGTGGAGATGGAACATTAAATGAAGTAGCTAATGGCCTAGTCGACTCAGGAACAGCCATGGCTGCTATTCCCGGTGGCTCTACTAATGTTTTTGCTCGCACTTTAGGCATTCCTGACGACCCTATTGAAGCTACAGGAGCATTATTGGACTCTCTGGAAGCTGGGTCAACACACCGAATAGGCCTTGGTTCAGTGAATGAAAGATACTTCCTTTTTCATGCTGGAATAGGATTCGATGCAGCGGTCGTTGAGCAAGTAGAGAAAAAAGGTGGTGTTTTAAAACGTTTCGCTGGGCATCCCCTCTTCGTTATCGCCGCAGTGGGAACTTGGCTCCGACACTACGATAGAAAGCGTCCCGCTTTTCGAATATCGACACGAAAGGTGAGCGACAAAGAGATCGGTGATCTAGAAAATACAGGAGTCGAAGGGTTATTTTCGGTCTGTTTAAATACCGATCCTTATACGTATCTAGGAACTAGAAAAATTTCCCTAGCTCCAAATGCAAATTTAGATACCCCATTAGCTTTGGCAACATTCAAGAACCTGACTCTAAAAAGATTACTTCCAGTTCTATTAGGATCTTTAGGAATAGGAAAATCTACAACCTCGTCAAGTCGTAGCGTAGATTTACGAAGTGATTTAATTGAAGCACAAGCAGTCGCCTATAAACCAGTACCTCTACAAGTAGACGGTGACTTTCTCGGAAATTTCGAAGAGTTTTCATTCCGTTATAAAGCATCCTGTTTGGATGTAGTGATGCCAATAAAGTTGACCGATTTTCAAAATTCTTGATTTAAAACTTCTACCGCTAAACTTGGGAGATTGGTGATTATCCCATCAACGCCCCACTCGCTCAGCTGCAGAATTCTACTTTCATCATCAACAGTCCAAACATTTACATTTAATCCACGAGAGTGCGCTTTCTCTATCAAAGACTTATCAACTAAATCATCCCAAGGGTTAATTGATGAGTGATGATGTGCTTTTACACGATCAAGTATTTGAGTGTCGTCACTTCTTTCAGCGACAAGCCACCCAGTATCTATAAGCGGATCCGTTTCTTTAATCCGATTAATTGCGTTCATATCAAAAGAGGAGACCAATATTTTGTCAGTCGACCTATAAGCCCTTACTAATCCCACCACCGCCTCACAAACAAGATCCACATCATCAAAGTCAGGCTCACCTGGAAGGTGCTTTATTTCAATATTTACCCCCATGCTTTCTGACGCCTCAAAAGCTTCAGCTAAACTTGGAACTCCTTCTGGAAGACGATCTGAATCCACATCCCTAATTAAACTTCCGTCAGCAAGATGGGCGTCATGATGAACTACTAAAACCCCATCTTTTGATCGACGTACATCCAGCTCTATCCAATCAGCACCTTGATCAAAGGCCCCCGAAAAAGCATCTAAAGAATTTTCAGGAAAATCAACTGAGGCTCCTCGATGTGCAATTATCAAAGGGCGTTTCTTAAAGTTCACAAATTTACCATGCCTTATAAATCAATTTTTTCAAAAAGTTTTTCAGATGGTAAACAAATTTGAAATCTCACACCATTACTTCCTTCATTTGAAATGACCTTAAGAGAACCTTCTAACTCCTGTTGAATGAATGTTTTAACTATCGTAAGTCCGAGTCCGACATTCTTTTCAATATCGAAACCGTCAGGGAGTCCAACCCCATTGTCAGAGACTTCAACCATTACAGACTCTTCATTCTTACTTAATAAAACATCAACCTTTCCATCTTCTAATTTCTCCGAAGTTGATCTGAATCCATGATCTAAAGCATTTTGCAACAATTCAGTCACCACAACCGCCAGGGTGGTCGTAACCTCTGAAGGCAACAAGCCTGTATCCCCACTAACTTCTATGGAAATGGGTTTAACCGGTGAACTTAAGCCTTCTTTTACCAGTTCCACGAGGGGCCTCATCACTTCACCAAAAGTGACCTCCCCTTCTTGGCTAACTGCAAGAGTTTCATGCACCACTGCTATCGCCCCTATTCGTCGTACCGATTCGTTTAATGCCATTTGAGCTTCATCAGAATCTAGGCGTCGACCTTGAATCCTAAGTAAGGAAGAAATGGTTTGAAGATTGTTCTTCAACCGATGATGTATCTCACGAATAGTC
>MPLT02062461.1_pt1 | contig 70316 bp, 61 predicted proteins | sample 1617391 | NCBI WGS metagenome assembly MPLT02 (sample SAMN05944800, study PRJNA350692) | marine metagenome | biome: marine; feature: ODZ; material: water; isolation source: 70 m water sample filtered on 0.2 um supor filter | place: Pacific Ocean | collected 2012-04-08 | depth 70m m
CGGCGGCGGCGGCGGAACGTTTGTTGCTAAAGGCAGTAATCATAGTGGAGCTACAGCATTAATTGTTGCTGGAGGCGGTGGAGGCGGTCATTACTATGCTGGCTCTACGCCAAAAGAAGGACAAACCTCTGAATCAGGATTAGGAAATGCATCAACTTGGTCATCTGGACAGACTGAATATGGATCTGGAGGAGGAGGATCGTGGGGATCAGATGGAGAAAATGGCACCTATGGAACCTTAGGAGGAAAGGGTTGGGCAAATTTGCTTGTTGGAGGAACACATTGCACAGGAGGACATAGCCATTGGGCTAGAGGTGATGGAGGTTTTGGCGGCGGCGGCGGCGGCTCTTGGGCAGGGGGTCCTGCAGGAGGATATAATGGAGGTCCAAAAGTCAAATCTTACGGAAATCCTACGCCAGGTGGCGGTGGAGGGGGGTCGTATAATTCTGGATCAAGCCAAGATAATTCTGCTGGTGCAGGAGATGATCATGGAAAAGTTATAATTAGTTGGTAATAATCTTTTAAATGTATTAGTTAAAACTTAAGGTCGCTTCTAGATCGATATCGTCTAAAATTAATTTGTCACCAAGGTTTTCAAAGAATGATCCAGACCTAAATCGAACATTGTGTTTAGCACGATCAAAAGTTAATTTACTGAACCAGGTATTATCAGCTTCATTTCTTGTCATTTCAAATTCAACATTCGAAGCGATTCCCTTAATTGTTAGAACACCAGAAACTGCAAGGCCATCTCCATTTTTAGAACTAGAATTAATTTCTAATGAGGCTTCATTAAAGCTTTCTATCGAAAAAAAATCATCGCTTTTTAGATGTCCTTCTAACCTAGCTTTGCTTCTTCCTTGAAGATCTTCAACATTAAGGGTTGTCATATCTACTATAAATTTCCCAGACTTGATAATACCATCTGAAAAAACAACACTGCCAGTTTTAAATTTTAAAGATCCCCAATGAGACTCAGTAGTTATTTTTTGCCCTGTCCATTTTAACGTGCTATTATCAACATTTAATTCAGCTGTTTGAGCAGAGACAAAAAAAGTGTTAAGCAGTAAAAAAAGAAATAGTGTTTGAAATATTTTCATTATAATTTGTTTTTGTGAATTGTAATAAGCTATCAATTAAGATTAGTTTCCTCTACCAACCTTTCTTACTCCTGAAGATTTAGCTTTATTGTTTTTATTATTAAACTTTTGTTTTACCCCTTTCTTTCCTGGAGGCTGTTTTTCCATTCTATTGCCAAAAAATTTACTTCCCATAATTAATTAAGTTATAGTATAAAATTAATAAACAAGAATAAATTAGACTAATAGTTGTTCAAAAAATCCTCCAATTTGTTTTTTCCTATCTATAAAATGGATTTCTAATATCCAGTTTCGAACTTTACCCTTCTTATCTTTATTAAACATATCTTCAGGATTGTTTGGATGAATATAATTGGTTTTATCTTCTTTTTCTAGTCTTTCATGTGGATAATTACCTATAATATGCCCAGCAATTTCTCCTCCAAATTCCCAATTGTAATTTAAAGCTAAATCACAGGCATATTGGTAAAGCTCGGCACCAGTTATTTTTTTTGAGTATCAAAATATTTTTTGCAATCATGCCAAGCAGATTCAATGTCTTCTTTAAGTTTTATTTTATAAGGGTCCTTTCCAATTACATAAGTTCTGCCAAAATCAGCTTCCCATTCTTCGAAAATTGGACCAAAATCTATAAAAAGGATATCATCTTCTTTTAAAATTAAATTTGGAGGATTTTCCTTATAAGGCTGTAAGGTGTTTTCCCCACATCTTACAATTCTTTTATGCCAGTATTTTTTAATTCCAAACATTGCAAAAGCTAAATCAAAAATCGAAGTATTGATTTCTTTTTCTGATTTTCCTGGAATTAATAATTTTTTAACTTCTATCTCTTTAAATAGGTCAGCTGCTTTTTTTTCAGCTTCCATTAAATTTTTTAAAGTAGAGGTCAATTTTCAAAATTTAATTTAAATAAACTGGAAAGAAGAATAACAGGTTGCCAAAGTTTTGATTTTTGGCAATACACTAAATGATTTGTGCTTTTTGGCTCAAGGAATTGTTTATTTACTCCACTATTTATAATAGAATCTTTAGAGAATTTTTCTTCAGAATCTGTTTTTATATCATCTGAAAAATAATCTATTGTCGTTACAGGAACTTTTTTAAATCCCAATTTTTTTAATGCATAAAATCTGTGATGCCCATCAATTATAACCATGCTTTTGGAACAACATAAAATAGAGGATATTATAATAGAATTATTAAAGGATCTTAAATAATTTATTAATAATGAAGTTTTTTCATCAATTACTTTTTCGTGAGGGAATAATAGATTGTGATCAAATAAATCAAGTTCTTTAACTAAACTTTTATTAAAAGATATAGAATACATTAATAGTAAGTAAAGTAGGCAACTAGAACAGCAATAATTACCAATGCAACTATACAAAAAACTACTAGCCCGTAGATGTTATTAGAAATTAAAAAATTATGTTTTTTTTCCATTTTTAATCTATTTTACAGTAAAGGTAAATAAAAAGCGTGAATCCATATTGTTAATAAATAAGCAGATTATTATCTTTAAAGTACTTATGAGAAATAAAATTATTTTGTTATTGTTTATAATATTTGGAATGCAATTTGCTAATGGGCAATCGAATAAACTTATTGACGATACGAATTCAAATTATATTGAATTCAAGGGAAAAATTATAAATTCAGAAAATAATGAGCCACTGATTTTTGCTAATATAAACGTATTAGAATCTAATATCAGTACCATAAGCAATGGCGATGGCGATTTTGCAATTAAAATTCCTAAATCACACACTTCGTCAAAGGTGAAAATTTCATTCATTGGGTTTAAAACAAGAATACTAGATTTAAAATCATTTAAAAACAAAAACAATACCATTTCTTTAGATGTTTTTATTACTCCCCTTTCAGAAACAGTGTTAACTATTCCCAAAGATGTTGAAAGGTTGGTTAGAGAAACGTTAGCCAACTTTGAAAGAAATTATATAGAAGACCATACATTAATGACAGCTTTTTTTAGAGAAACAATAAAACGAAAAAGACGAAATGTATCTTTAGCAGAAGCAGTAGTTAATATTTATAAGTCGCCATATAAAACATTTCAAAAAAGAGATGGAATAAAAATTTTAAAACTTAGAAAAGATACAGATTATTCAAGATTAGACACGGTAGCATTTAAGCTTGCAGGCGGACCTTACAATACACTATTTCAAGATATTATTAAATATCCAAATTATTTTATTCCACCATTTTTTATATCCAATTATTCTTTTTGGGTACATAGAAATTCTAAAATTAATGACAGGCCCGTTTATGTAATTAGGTTTAAACAAAAAGACGATATTTATGATCCATTCTTTTATGGAGAACTTTATATAGACGGGGAAAACAAAATTTTATTAAGCGCAACCTATTCACTCAATGTGACGAATAAGGATATGGCTGCAAAATTATTTGTCAAGAAGAAGCCTAGACATGCAAAGGTATGGCCAACAAGAGTGACCTATAGAGTTGATTATGCAGAAAGAAATAAAAAATGGTATTATAGTTATAGTAATGCATCTATTGATTTTAAAGTAAATTGGGATAAAAAAATTTTTAATTCTACCTATTCTTTGACTTCTGAAATGGCTATAACCGATTGGATAGAAAATGAAACTATAGATTTTCCAAAAAGAAAAGAGCTAGTTGACCCTTCTGTTATTTTAGCGGATTCAAAAATAGGATTTAAAGATTTAAATTTTTGGGGAGAAGACAATATAATTGAACCAGAAAATACAATACAAAATGCCATCAAAAAAATTCAAAGGAAGCTCAAAAGACTTAAAAATTAAATTATTTACAGTAAATTTTGGTCATCTTGACAATCCTATTTGCAGCTTCAATTGCTGCAGAGTGATTTTGGGAAAAATTTAATCGCAAACTATCATCACAACTTGGGTCAAATTCAGTCCCGGGAGTAACTATAATATTTGCTTGATAACGCAATAAGCGAATAAAAGTGTGTAAATCTACAGACAATGGTGGTAGTTTTAGGAAAAGATAACTGCCAGCTTGAGGAGTGGCAGTATGCAGATTGCCAGCTCTAAATATTTTTAGCAATTCATCTCTTATTGATTCATGCTCCTTAACACGATTTTCAATCCACCCAGGGGGTTCTTCAAACCAAGAATAAAGAGCAGCTTGATTATATCCAGCAGCCCTTAAAGAAACGATAGCTTGTAAAGACTCCATTCTTTCAATTAATTTTGGTGTGCCAAATGCAACCCCAAGACGAAATCCACTGAGAGATTCAGTTTTAGATGGCCCCATTATAGTAATAATGTTTTCCAGTTGAACGCCACAAGAACAAAGATGAGTATATTCTTCACCACTATATAACATCCTAGAATATAGCTGATCTACAATTAAAGTAACATTGTGAGTTGCTGCAAGAGTTGCTATTTTATTTATTGCATTTTTTGAATAAACAATACCTGTTGGATTATTCGGCGTTGAAAATACAAAAGCCTTTGCCCCGGATTTAAAGGCTTCTTCAATTTGATTTAGATCTGGAATATTTTCATGTTGAGAATCCTTATAGTTTAATGAGATTGGCAGAATTTCACCTCCAAAAAATTTCACAAGTTTACGATTAGCAAAATAGTCAGGCTCTACTACTGCGACTTTAGTTCCATTAGTAACAGTTGACCCAAGAGCTAAAAATAATGCGCCTTGTGTGCCAGGAGTTATGATCAATTCGCTATTCGCATCAATTTGTTGGCCAGTGAATTTGCTAAGTTTATCAGCTAGCTTATCTCTAATATCAGCTGCCCCTCTATACTCAGTATATGCTTGACTTGCTCCTCTTATAAAACCTTCTTTCCATATAGTATCAGCATTGGGCGTTGGAGGAAAGGCGTCTACATCTCCATGGGAAAAATCAACAGGAGTTCCATCAAGTTTCTTGCCAATCATAATGGTATTAATATCTCCTAGATCTTGTCTTACTTCCTGCCCGGGAGCATTCTTTGTTTGAAGAGCTCTAAATTTTTCGTTAAGTGTCATTGTCCTGTAATTTAGAAAAAATTACTCACATAAATAGTTGTATTCAGTAAGAACATATGTTTCCCAGCATCCATTTACAACTTCATAATTCCAAACTTCATTAAATCCATTAATGCAGATATAAGTATATCTTATATAGCCATCCCCATAGTCAACGTTATAAGGCATATTTAAAGGGGAGTCAGGATAATTATCTATATCACATAAATCATCTTTACAGCTTAGAGATAGAATCATTAAAAAAACTACAAGGATTTTTTTCATTTTATATACAAAACAACTATTGTGCCAATTGAATGAACCAATAATTTAGAAATTATTTTTTGTTTAAAACCTTTTGCCGACTGAAACCCCTCCTCGAACTATTCCACGACTTCTGTCTGGGAAAAGAGGACTGCCATCATCATCATTTTTGTATAAGAGATTTCTTCCAACACCAAAATATAATTCAAATGTAAAGCCCTTTCTATTTATCCACTTCCTTCCAACAGCTAACCCTGGCGCAATATCAAAGAAACTTTCAGATATAGCTTCTCCAGAATTTTGTATTTTATCAGCTTTCCCGAAATGGAATTTTGAGAAAATTTCTGCAAATATTCCGTATCCTCCAAAATCTTCTGATTTTAAAAAATAGAATCTATAAAATGGGGTCAATGCAAATTTATCATTCCAATCTATATCAGAATCATTGCTTGCTAAATTTAAAAAAAGAGTAGTCCCAAATCCAGAAGATGAATTATTAATTTTTTCATATCCTATACTTAATGCAGGGAATACTAATAAATCTAAAAAATCCATTCTCAGTTCATGATCTCCTAATGATGAAGTCAATTCTTCTATTTGATTATCAGATTTTATAACCTGAACCTTTTGGACCTCTTCTTGTGTTAAAGAAATTAAAGGAATGAACAATAAAAGAAACACTAATTTTTTCATATTGAAAATGGAAATTCAAATATACCTAATTATTATAAGTTTGTGGAGAAGATGGGACTCGAACCCACGACCTCTTGACTGCCAGTCAAGTGCTCTAGCCAGCTGAGCTACTCCCCCTTTATACTACACTTTAATCTCTTATCAACAACAATCCAGATTAAACCTTTTAGACTAATCATTAGTCAAAGATATTAGAAAATAAAATTTATAGTTATGAAAAAAATTATTCTATTTATAAGCTTAATATTCATCAGTTTTAATTCTTATAGTCAAAAAGATCCAAAACAGATGGATAGGGAAATTGCGAAACATTTATTTGATAAAGGATTTGAAAGAGATCAAATTAGATCAACTATAATACTGGTCAGAGAAATGTCAAAAGAAATGTTGGAAAAAAAGAAACTTTCTAAAAAAACAAAGAAAAAGATTAAAGAGAATTCATTTTCAGATGAACAAGTTCAAGTATTAGAATCTTTATCTAAAAAAATGTCAAAAATTATTGCCTCAACCCAAAAAAAGAAGGACACTAGAGATGATAAATCAGATAATTTGAATCAGAGACAAAATTCAAATTCAAGAGCAAGTGGCAGAAATTTCTCAGGAGGACAAAGGCAGGGCTCACCTAGAGGAGGTCAAAGATTTGGCCCTCCAAACAATAGACGTGGACCGGCAGGAGCGCAAACACAAAATCCTGTTTTTGTAAAGCTTATGGAATATGTTAGAGAACAAGGGGTAAGTAGAGAAAATATTAGAGATGTCATGGGCTCTGTTCAAACAATAGGGAAAGAATATAGATCTGCTGCTGATAAATCTAATTTTAAACCTTCTGATAAGGCTGTAGAAAGTTTGTCAAATGCTGGATTATCAAATGAATCCATTTTAATCATAGTTGAAATAATTAAGGCCCTATAGGCTATTATGAAAATTAAGGATGTTCATGGCAATGATTATTCAATTAAAGATTTAACATCATTTAAAAATCATATAATAAAATTTCACACAATAAATGGGGTCCCTGATAATAGTATTCATGAAGAAGATGGATATTATTTTAAGGTAGACCAAGAGCTCTACAATCAAATTTTTAATGCCCCTGAGCTGTATTAAAAATGATTTCAAATATGTATATTGTTATAGTAAAAATCTTTAAATAGAAACTATGGCAAAATTTATTAGAATAACTCTTCTTACAATTTTCTTTATATCATGTTCTGACGATGTTAAGACAAAAAGTAGTGTAGCTTTTTTAGACAAAGACTATTCAGAAGCTTTTCAATTAATTGAATATTGGCTAGATGCACAAAAAGATTATGAAAATTTGCCTGGATTAACAGCTATGGTTGGTAATGAAAATGGAACTGTTTGGTCGGGCGCTTTTGGAATGGCAAACGAAAATGATATTATGAATATTGAAAATACTTTCAGCATTTGTTCGATTTCCAAGTTATTTACTTCAGTTGCAATAATGAAGCTTGTTGAAGAAGGAAAAATAAAATTAGAAGATCCAATTAATAAGTTATTGCCTTGGTTTGATTTGAATCAACAGTTTAAAGATTCTCCTCCATTGACAATTAAATCTATACTTAGTCATTCTTCAGGTCTACCTAGAGAATCAAATCACCCATATTGGTCATGGCCTGATTTCCCTTTTCCGTCTAAAGAGGATGTTGTAAAAGAGCTTAAAAATCAAGAGATGCTTTACCCCAGTTCAAAATATTACCAGTATAGTAATTTAGGGCTTTCTCTTTTGGGATATGTAGTTGAAGAGGTTTCAGGCGAATCTTTTGATGATTATGTGACTAATAATATTTTGAATCCTTTAATGATGAACAGCACAAAAACAAGTATGCCAAAAGAAGAGTATGGGAATATACTTTCATTGGGATATTCATCAATAAATAGAGATAGAGATAGTGAAAAAGTCAATTTTTTTAATGCTGATGGAATTGCAGCAGCGGCTGGATTTACATCCAATGTAAATGATCTTGCAAAATTTGCTGCTTGGCAAATACAACTTTTAAAATCATTGGAAAAGAATATTCTTTCTCCAAGTACTTTAAAAAACATGCACAAAATACATTGGGATGATGAATTGACTTCTGTAACTCGAGGACTTGGTTTTGGAGTATATAAGATAAATGGTGAAGAGTGGGTTGGCCATGGAGGTTCATGCCCAGGCTATAGATCTCAATTATATTTAAGCCCTGATAAAGGAATTTCTTATTCAGTTATGATTAATTCTAGCGGGACAAGCCCAGGGAAATATATTACAGGAATGCATGAAATATTAGAAAAGGTTAAGAAAAAGAAAGGGACACCTTCAAATAAATTTAAGGAAATGGAAGGCCGTTATATTTCACAGCCTTGGTCTAGTGAAACATATATTCAATCATGGGGAGACTATTTAGGGATGTTGGACATGCCAACAAGTTCACCAAAATTGAGCTTATATAAAATGATTGAAAAGGATACTTTCAAGAGAATTTTGAAAAATGATGAATTGGGGGAAAAGCTAGAAATTTTAAGAGATGATCAAAATAATATAACTGGATATAAATCACATCAAAACATTTATTCTAAATCAAAATAATGCTACAGAATTTAATACTCTAAAAAATAATATTATTTCAAAAGGGAATCATAAACAAGTCCTCGAAACTTATCTGCCAATTTTAGTTTATAGGTTTCAAAGGATTGAGTCATGTAAATAAAAATCATGTTTTCTTTGGGATCAATTCTAAAATAAGTTCCAAACATCCCTCCCCATCCATAAGTGCCTTTAGACCCAAATTTTGTGTTTTCTTCTTTTACTGTTTGAAAACCTAATCCAAACCCTTTCTTTTTACCAAAAACCAATGCTTTATATTTAAGTCCATCAGCATGGTCTTCAAGCATAAGCTTTATTGTTGAAGCCTCTATTATTCTTTCACCATTCAATTCTCCTCCATTTAAAAGCATCTGACAAAAAGTGATATAATCATGAGTAGTAGATAATAGGCCTCCTGCTCCACTAAAAAGAGTTACATTTTTGGCAAATGGAGATTCGTTAGGGCTATCATAGACATTTAGACTACCCTTTTTATCTTTATTATATAAGGTTGTGAATCTATCCATTTTTTCTTTGGGCAATTCAAAAGATGTATCTTTCATTTTTAGAGGATCAAAAATATTTGTTTTTAAATAAACATCTAAAGACATACCAGAAATAACTTCAACAAGGTAGCCACAGATATCTGTAGAATAGCTGTATCTCCATTGACTTCCAGGCTCATACAGTAGAGGGGTCTTAATAGATTCTTTAACAAATTGTTCCAAACTCATTTCAACGGATTTTCGATATCCATCAGGGCCCTTAAACCCAAAGCCTGCAGAGTGCCTTAAAAGATCTATAATTTTTATATCATTTTTTACTGGCTTTTGTTTTTTTCGTTTTTTAATAGTCAAATTTTTAAACTCAGGAATAAACTTGTAAACGGGATCATTTAATTTAAAGTGACCCTCTTCATAAAGCTTCATTAAGGCAATCGAAACAATGGGCTTGGTCATAGATGCAATTCTAAAAATGTCATCCTCTTTTAAACTTTTTTTAGTTTCGATCTCAGAATAACCATAGCTATTATAATGTATAATTTCTCCATTTTTAACAATTGCAGTTTGAATTGCAGAAAAGTCATTATTGTCAACATAGTTATGCATAACAGAATCTAGGACATGCAATTTAGCTGATGAGAATCCTACAGATTCTAGGGAATTTTTACTGAAATTTAATTGTGCTGAAACATAAAAAGAAAGCAGCAAAAAGAATAAAAGTGGAAAAGGTTGAAATAAGTTAATTCGTTTCAATTAAGAATGTTTAAAATTTTGGAAAAAAACATTTAAAAATATTAAATAAAAATAAGGCTACAAAGATTTTACCCATTTTAACGGAAACTTTACAAACACATTTTTTGTGTAATTATCCTTTTCAAAAAAAACCCCTATGTCACCATTTTTTAAAATTGTCATTGAAGAATAAGCAGCTTCACCATTATATATAGATTTTGGGGGTGACCAACTTATGCCTTGATCCAAACTCATTCTAATGACAAGATTAACTCTATTTTTATTGTCAGACACATTTGAAAACAATAAAATATTATCATCATAATTTATTAAGCTTGCATTGCAACCTGGATCAATCAAATCATTTCTTTGCTGAGAGATCCATGTTTTACCCATATCACTTGACACATGACTATACCTATATCCTTTTCCATTGGTTCTTGAATTAACCATCCAATTTTTATTTTTTAGTTCAATTATTTTTGATTCATCTCCAGGAATTACAGGATTTTCGGCTAAAAACCAACTCTTACCATGGTCCTTGCTTCCAAATACATGAGTGCCGTTATTTAAATTAACTAAACAATGTAACAGTATGCCATTTGATGTTTGAGATCCTCTGCCGGAAGTGATAAACATAAAATCTTTAGACCATTCAGGTTTAGTAATTTCTTTAGTAATATCTTTTGGATTTGACCATGTCATGCCATTGTCTTTGCTTTTAATATATTTTAATAAATAGACATCTTTGTTATTATCAAGATCCATATAATTGAAAAAAAGAAAAATTTCATTAGTTATTTGATCAATAATTATTGAAGGATCAGAAGCAGATTGTCCCAAAGGATAATCTATAATTCTTTTAATATTAGACCATGTTTTTCCATTGTCAGAACTTCTCTTCATTACAATATTAATATCTCTATTGTATTTTAAATCTCCACACGATTCTACTCTTTCATCGATTACAGCTAGTAAATCTCCACTAGGAGTAGTGGCTAATGAAGGAATTCTATAACAAGAGATATTAGAGTCTTGATTGCTACTAAAAAGATCTTGAAAAATTAAATCTTCCTGAGCATTTAAAAAAAAACTAAAAAGCAAAAAAGCTATAGAACACTTACTCATTTTTAATGATTTTTGAATTTTCAAAAACAATATCTATAAGCTTGCCTCTAATATTGTTGTCATATAATTTTTTATTTTCCCTTGAAGGATATACTCTATTTGTTAGAAAAACAATCGTAAGTTTAGCTTTAGGATCAATCCAAAAGAAAGTGCCAGTGAATCCTGTATGGCCAAAACTATCTTTTGATAGTTTTTCGTTGGGATAGGGGTCTTCTAAATCTCTACTGGGTTTATCAAAGCCCAAGCCTCTTCTGATTTTGCTCTCTGGAATTGCATAGGATGTGAATTTATCTATTGTAGATTTTTTCAAAACATTATTGGAATTTTTAAAATCCCAAGTTTCGAGAATTTTAATTAGCTGTCCAATACTTTCTGCACTTCCAAATAATCCTGCATTTCCTGATTTTCCTTCAAAAAGGCTAGAAGCTTCATCATGTACAGTCCCATGAACCAAAGAATTTCTAAAATAATTATCACGTTCAGTTGGAACAACCATTGATTTATTCTTTGGATTAAAAGAAAGGGAGCGGTTATTAATATTGCTATAGAAGTAATCATTTAAATAATTTTCATAGCTTTTTGAAGTAATTTGTTCAATAAGCTTAGGAACATAAAAAAAGAAAAGGCCAGAATAAAGATATTCTCCTGGATTTTTTATTTCGGAATTCTTAATTTTTCTATAAATTTTTTTATGATAGGACTCTCTTATAAATAGACCTTCACTTACCTTTAAGTTAAAGCGCTTACTTTGTTTATCTCTAACAATAGATCTTTTTAATTTTCCGTTTTTTCGTATTAATAAATAATGATGATTGATATAGGGAATCCATCCCGCAGTATGACTCATAGCTTCAATAAATGAGGTGTTTTTTTTATTTGATTTTCTTAGCTCAGGCAAATAATCTGAAATTGGACTATTCAAATCAATATCAAAGTCTTCATAAATTTTCATTATTGCTAAAGTTGATGCAAGAGGCTTGGTTAGTGAGGCTAAATCATAAGCGTGACTATTTTGAACTTTTACTAAAGAATCATAGGTATGATAACCAAAAGATTGATTGATCAATACCGTATCTTCAATTTTTATGTAAACTTGAGCTCCTGGAAAAGCTTGCTCTTTAATACTAGATTGAATTAAACTATCAATTTTAGAGTTTATTTTGTTAGGTAAATGTTGTTGGCTGAAATTTAGATTTACAAAAAGAAAAATAAAACAGACGGAATAAAGATTAAATATTTTACTAAAAAGATAAAACATAAAAGAGATTGATTAATAAATATTTAAATTAGAAAAAAATTATTTGATGAAAATAATCGATTTAACAATTATTAATGAAAAATGTTTAATGTTTTTCATTCTTCTTTCTGTTTTTCATTCAAATAATATTATAAGTCAAAATATGGATAATAAATTATCAGAGGAATCTAGTTTATACCTAAAACAGCATGCTACTAACCCCGTAAATTGGTTTCCTTGGGGAAATGAGGCGTTAAATGAAGCCAAAAAAAATGACAAACTTTTATTAATAAGTGTAGGCTATTCATCTTGTCATTGGTGTCATGTTATGGAAGAAGAAAGTTTTGAAAATGATGATGTTGCAAAAGTGATGAATTCAAAATTTATAAATATTAAGGTAGACAGGGAGGAAAGGCCAGATATTGATGAAATATACATGAAAGCCTTGGTATTAATGACAGGAAGTGGAGGGTGGCCAATGAACATTATAGCATTACCTGACGGAACGCCAATTTGGGGAGGGACATATGTGCCCAAAGATCAGTGGATACAAGTTTTGAATCAAGTTAATGAGTTTTATAAAACCAGAAAGGACGATGTTTTGGAATATGCAAAAAATGTTAGAGATGGAGTTAAAAAAGAATCTTTAATTAAGCCAATTACTAAAGAAACCAACTATACATCGGATCTTCAAAATAATCTTGCCAACAAAGCATTTAATTTTACTGACAAAATAAATGGGGGAATTGGCCTAGGTCAGAAGTTCCCACTACCATCCTTTATCAATTTCTTTTTAAGATATTCCAAATTAACTGGGAATAAGGAAATGAAATCTTTTGTTAAAAATACATTGATGAAAATTTCCCAAGGCGGAATAAATGATAGAGTTGAAGGAGGATTTCACAGATATACAGTTGATAACAAATGGCATATTCCTCATTTTGAGAAGATGTTATATGATAATGCTCAATTATTAAGTGTTTTCTCAAAAGCTTATATGGCCTTTAATGAACCGAGATTTAGGGAAGAAATTTATAATATCTATGATTTTTTAGAATTAAAAATGACAAGCAAGAATAATTTAATTTTTTCCAGTATTTCGGCTGACACTAATTATCAGGATGGCACGAAAGAAGAAGGAGATTTCTATATATGGAAAAAAGAGGAATTAAAAGAGATTTTAAAAGAAGATTATAATTGGGTAAGCAAATATTATAATATAAATGAAACGGGCTATTGGGAAAGAGAAAGCTATGTTTTTTATCAGACCATTTCTGATAACCAGTTTGCTTCAGATATGGGGATGGAAATCAATCAACTTAAGAAGAAATTAGAATCAATTAATAAAAAGCTTTTCAATTATAGAGAAAAAAGAGTGCAACCTATAATTGACACCAAAATTGTTTTTTCTTGGAATGCATTAGCAATCCGAGGATTCATTGATGCTTATAAAGCAACAGGAGACAATAAGTTTTTAAACAAAGCAATAGCAATCAATAAAGGTTTAGAAGAGAAAATGATACAAGGGAATAAGATTGCACATACTAATGGGCAAAGTTTTGACAATCAAGTTTTATTTTTTGAAGATTACAGTTATTATATAGATGCATTAATTGGATTATATGAAGCTACATATGAAATAGATTGGATTAAAAAGGCAGTCGCTTTTACAAAATTTAGTAATTTGGAATTTCAACAAGACAATTCTTTTTATAAATTTTCTTCAAATCAAGAATTGCTGTATTCAGACATTTTAATCCATCTTGAAGACGGAGTAACACCATCGGCTAATTCTGTTATGAATTATAATTTATTTAGACTTTCACATTATTTGGGAGATAAAGATTTTTCAATCCATGCAGAAAAAATGATTAATAATATTATTACAAATTTAGAAAGCAGAGTTACAGATCATATGTTTTGGTTTTGGGCATCACTAAATTATTCTGACAGCTTTTTTGAACTTGCTATTAGTGGGCCAGATGCAAAACGAAAAGGGAAGGAATTATCATTGGAATATCTTCCTAATGCAATAATAGCTGCATATGATGAACCTTCTGATTTGTATTTGCTTAAAGATAGGTTTGTTAAAGAGGTAACCTATATATATGTTTGTGTCGATAATACATGTAAATTTCCTGTTACAAACATAAAGGAAGCTCTCAAATTAATGGATTAATAATTAAAAAAAATAAGACCATGAGAATATTTAATAATATAATTTTTTTTACAGCATTAGTTTTGATTTTTTTGAATTCATGCGATCAAAAGCCATCTATAGAAACACCAAATATCATTTTTGTTTTAACAGATGATCTAGGGTTTCAGGATCTAAGTTCTTATGGATCTCCTATGATAAAAACACCAAATTTAGATTTGCTAGCAAAGCAAGGAGCTTTACTTAATTCATACTATTCGTCTCAAGCCGTATGTTCTGCTTCTAGAGCATCTATATTAACAGGAGCTTATCCAAATAGAATTGGGTTTAGCGGAGCTTTAGGGCCAAATTCCAAAAAGGGAATCCATCCCAATGAATTGTTAATCTCAGAAATGTTAAAAGAGCAAGGCTATCAAACAGCTATATATGGAAAGTGGCATCTAGGTGACAATGAAAAATTTCTTCCTACTAGACATGGCTTTGATGATTTTTATGGGATACTATATTCTAATGACATGTGGCCATATCATCCTGAACGACCCAATAGTTACCCAGATTTAATGTTATATGAAAATGAAATGCCAATTCAAGTTCTGAATGATCAGTCGAATTTAACTAAAGAATTGACTCAAAAGAGTGTAGATTTTATTAGTAAAAATAAAGACAATCCTTTTTTCCTTTATTTAGCACATCCACAACCACACGTTCCTCTTTTTGCATCTTCAGATTTTAATGGAAGATCTAAAAATGGACTATACACAGATGTAATAGAAGAAATAGATAATTCAATTGGATTAATAATAGAAGCATTAAAAGAAAATGGTTTAGAAAAAAACACAATAGTAGTTTTTACATCTGATAATGGACCATGGCTTTCTTATGGCGGACATGCTGGGTCCACAGGAATTTATAGAGAAGGGAAGGGAACTACTTGGGAAGGTGGACAAAGAGTGCCTTGTATTGTTTGGTATCCAAAAGAGATTAAGCCAAACACTGTGATTTCTACTCCTCTTATGGGGATAGATTGGCTTCCTACCTTTGCAAATGTTACAAATTCGAGTCTTTCTAAAAACAAAATAGATGGTAAAAACATTTGGAAAACGTTAACTATGGAGGAGGAAAAAGATCCACATGAAGCTTTATTCTTCTACTATCATGTTAATAGTCTTCATGGAGTTAGATATGGAGATTGGAAAATGTATTTCCCTCATAGATACAGAACATTAAATGGTAGAATGGGAACAAATGACGGAATCCCTATTAAATATGAATATATTAATTTAGAAGAAAAAGAGCTCTATAATTTAATAGACGATCCCTCAGAAACAAAAAATGTTTATGATCAATATCCAGATATTGTAAAAAAAATTGAGATTTTAGCTGAAATTAAAAGAAGTGAAATAGGCGATATTCTAACAAATTCAATAGGATCAGAAAATAGACCAATTGGATTGATTGATTAATTTATGAATAAAAGAAGAAATTTTATTAAAAAATCTATTTTAGGATCTGTAGGGGCATCTTCTTTAATAAAATGTGATGTGCCAACAAAATCAAATTCAGATATTCCAGCTACTTATCCAAGAATAATCTCCACGTGGAATCATGGTCTTTCGGCAAACGATGAAGCATGGAAAAACTTAATGGATGGCAAAAATGGAATTTCTGCGATTGAGGCAGGAGTAAAAATATCAGAGGCGGATCCTAAAATTAGATCTGTTGGGTATGGTGGTTTCCCAGATAGAGAAGGGATAGTGACCTTAGATGCTTGCATTATGGATAAAAATAGTAATTGTGGCGCTGTTAGTTTTTTACAAAATATTAAACACCCTATTTCTGTAGCAAGATTGGTTATGGAAGAAACACCTCACGTTATGCTTTCAGGGAAAGGAGCTTTAGAGTTTGCAATTTCTAAAGGCTTCAAACAAGAAGATTTATTAACTGAAGAATCAAAAAAGGATTGGATAAAATGGAAGAAGGAATCAAAATATAAACCTGTAATCAATATTGAAAATCACGATACTATAAGTATGTTATTGATTGATAATAATGGAGATTTATTTGGAGCGTGTACTACAAGTGGAGCCGCATGGAAAATGCATGGTAGAGTTGGAGATTCTCCCATTATTGGAGCAGGACTGTTTTTGGACAATGAAGTTGGAGCAGCAGCAGCAACTGGACTAGGAGAAGCTGTTATTAGAACTTCTGGAAGCGCTATGGTTGTAGAATTAATGAGACAAGGGCATTCACCATTGGATGCTTGTAAATTGGTAGTCGAAAGAATTTCTAAGATACATAGATCGGGACCAGATTGGGATTATTTACAAGTGGGATTTATAGCAATAAATAAAAAAGGAGAATACGCTGGATATAGTTTGAGAAAAGGGTTTGATTTTGCAGTTTGTGATAATGAAAACCAGAACAGATTATTAAAGGCTAATTATTCTATTTAAAGAGATGTTAGAGTTTTTACAATATTTAGGAAAATATCATCCGGTAATTCTTCATTTACCTATAGGAGCTCTATATTTTACATTTTTCTTATCTATTTCAGAAAAGATTTTTAAAGAAAACTTCTTAAATCCTATAAGAATTGGGCTTGGATTTTCTTTTGTTTTTGCTGTGATTTCTTGTTTCCTAGGATATTTCCTTTCATTAAGTGGAGATTACGGAGAGGAAACTTTAAATATTCATATGTGGCTCGGGATATCTACGGCAGTTTTTAATGGTGGACTTTTATGGTTACATAAAAAGGAGATTTATAAAAAACAATTCATTCCTTTTTTTGGCTTTACTATAGTTTTATTAACTATTACTGGTCATTATGGAGGAAGTATGACCCATGGTGAAGGATTTTTAAAATTACCAGAATCTAAAGATGAAATTGTGTTTTATGAAAAAGATAGTTTAAATATATATGCAGAGGTAGTTAGGCCTATATTAGATAATAAATGCATAAAGTGCCACAGTCAATCAAAAACAAAAGGAGAGCTATTATTAGCTTCACAACAAGATATTTTAAAAGGGGGAAAATCCGGGAGTATATTAGTTGCTAATAATTCACTTAAAAGTCACTTATATAACTATCTTGTTTTACCCTTAGAAGAAGATCTTCATATGCCTCCTAAAGGTAATTCACAGCTGAAATCACATGAAATAGAATTGATTAAGTATTGGATAGATTCTGGAGCTAGTTTTGAAAAATTTGAGCAAACTATAGATGTAGATTTAAATTTAGCTAGAAATTTAGCTTCATTTTTCCCAAAACCTAAGGCAATAGCTCCTCTTCCAAATAAGAATGATTTAGATAAATTACAAAACCTAAATTTTAGATTAGAAAGAAATAGTAATGAAAACAATTTTATTGAAGCTAAGTTTTTAGGCAAGGAACTTCAATCAAAACATTTAAAAGCTTTATTGAAAATAAAAAATCAATTGATCAAATTAGACTTAAGCAATACAAATCTGGATGATAATTTAATGACTAAATTAAAGAGCTTAGAAAATTTAAAATACTTAAAGTTAAACAATACAGAAATCTCTGATAAGAGCCTTGTTTCAATTAATAAATCAGTAGAAAGTTTAAACCTAAATAATACTTCAGTTACATATGAAGGATTAGTTTCTTTTTTAGAAAATTCAAATTTGAAAACAGCTTATTTGTGGAATACTAATATTAGTTTTGAAAATCAAAAAGAACTCAATGAAAGTTATTATACGGTGGAGTTTAATTTTGGAGCTAAAAATTTTGCTAAGGGAATGCCATTATCCTTACCAGTAATAATTTCGGAGCAAACCCTTTTTAAAGACTCTTTATTAATTGAAATTTATAAATCATTGGGGAATCCTAAATTTAGATACACTACAAATGGTGAGGAACCGGACTCGCTATCTACACTATATACTGAGCCCATAAAAATCAATAAGACATTAACTTTTAAGGCCAAAGCTTTTAAAAAGGGATGGAAGAATAGTAAAACCCTCAAAGTGGATTATGTAAAAACTGGAGGATTAATAACAGAACATCAATTAAAAACAGCTCCTGATGTAAGATATAAAAATGTAAATAGATTATTTGATGGAACCTTAGGGACCTTAGATTTTAGAAGTGGACATTGGAATGGGTTTATTAAAAACAATGAGGGATCTGTAGATAAAACCTCTAGTTCAGGAGATTTGATAGTTGAAATCAATATTCCAAAGAAAAATCAGCCTAATTATATTGGAATCCATGCTTTAACCTCTATACCAGCCTATATTACTTTTCCTAAAAAAATAGAATTATTCGATATTAGTTCAGGAAAGGAGGTGCTCCTTTCATCTAAAGTAATGCCGAAACCTGTTGCAAATGAAATTCCAGAAATGAAGATGTATAAAATGCCATTAAATAAGAAGAGTTTAGATAAAGTTAAACTAGTTATTACGAGTAATAAAAAACTTCCTAAGGGCCATGCTGCTGAGGGGGAGCCTGCTTGGCTTTTTGTAAGTGAGATAATTTTTCTTTTGTAATTGGTTAAAATTTTTAAAAAATTTTTAAAAAACGACTTTTTTCAATATATCTACATAATCAATTAAAAAACAAGAGTTTATATGCCATGTTTAAGGCGATTTATTAATAAAAATCATTATAAATAACTAAGTTTTTAATAGAAAATAGCCTTAAAATTGTGTTTCTGTTAAAGAAGTGTTAATATATTTAGTAAATTAGCACCAGATTAAACAAAAAATAATATTCTATGAAAACAAAATTCTTAAGAATTCTGACTTCTTTTTTATTGGTTTTTGCATTCGGTTTTAGTGTGCATGCCCAATCAATTAGCGGTACAGTAACTGACGAAAATGGTGTGCCTCTTCCAGGTGCGACTGTTTTGGTTGAAGGAACTTCAAATGGAGTTTCAACTGATTTTGATGGAAATTATTCGATCGAAGCTTCAAGCGGGGATACCCTTGTTTTTAGTTTTGTAGGATATGCATCTCAATCAATAGTTGTAGGATCTTCTGCAACTGTGAATGCAGTATTAACACCTGATAATGCTTTAGAGGAAGTAGTAGTTACTTCTCTTGGTATAAAAAGAAATGTTAAGGCGTTAGGTTACTCACTTACAGTAGTAGATGGTTCAGAACTTAACAACAACAAAACTACTAATGCAATTAATGCCCTTCAAGGAAAGGTTGCCGGAGTTATGGTAACAGGATCTTCTATGGGTGCTAAGGGATCTAGTAGGGTTGTAATTCGTGGTACCAGTTCCTTAACTGGGAATAACCAACCTTTATATGTTGTAGATGGGATTACTATTAATAATAGTAATTTAGGTTCTGCAGGTGTATGGGGAGGTGCAGACTACGGAGATGGTATTTCTAGTATTAACCCTGACGAAATAGAGTCAGTGAGTGTTCTTAAAGGTGGAGCTGCTGCTGCACTTTATGGTTCTAGAGCTTCTAATGGTGTAATCCTTATTACTACTAAAAATGGAGCTGGACAAGAAGGAATTGGGATAGAGTTTAATAGCTCTACTCAGTTTGATATGTTGAACACAGGCTTAAGAGATACTCAAACAATTTATGGACAAGGTAGAGACTTTTCAAAAGTTTCTGATCCTATCGATACATATCAAGCATGGGGTCCAAAAATGGACGGATCTATGGTTGCTCAGTGGGATGGTGTTCAAAGAAGGTATTCTAATAAGGGTAGTAACTTAGAAAAGTTCTATCAAACAGGAGAAACTTATACAAATACTATTGCAGTATCTAGTTCTGATGAAAATTCAAGTACTAGATTCTCTATGACAAATTTGGATAATTTAGATATTGTTCCAAACTCAACATTAAAAAGAAATTCTTTAGGATTGAACTCTTCTCAAAAATTAGGAGATAAAATCACTGTTGATGTTAATATGAAATATATTCTTGAAGATCAAGTAGGTAATCCTCAATTATCAGATTCACCTGGTAATGGAAACTTTGCGGTTAACCTATTTGCTCCAACGGTAGATGTTAATGACATGCTAGGAGCAGGAGGATTAGGTAGAAATGCAGATTTAACAGAATTTAGAATTAGTGATAACTCTTATTCTCAAAACCCTTGGTTTGCTGCATGGAACTATATTAACAGCTCTGAAAAAGAAAGATTCATCGGAGCATTAAATGCAAGATGGGATATTAAAGATTACCTATATGTTAGAGGACGTATTGGAGGGGATCGTTATGATCACCACAGAACCAATTCAACTCCATGGGGAACAGCTTATCAACCTAATGGATCTATGAATGAAACTAAAAGAACATTTAGACAGTATGATGCAGATGTCTTTATAGGAACGGATAATCTACAATTAGATTCTGACGTAACTCTTACAGCTTTTGTAGGAATTGGACAAAACTCTCAAGAATATAATGCTACTGGAGTTAGTGGATCTCATTTTATTGTTCCTGGATTAGTAGATGTTAAGAATACTAAAAATCAAGGAAGTAGTTGGAGTTACTGGAAAAAGCAAATAAACTCTGCTTATGGTTCTGCTGAACTAGGGTTTATGGACTATGCTTACCTTACTTTAACTGCTAGAAATGACTGGTTTTCAACTTTATCTTTAAAGGATAAAAAAGCTCCTAATAATGATTTATATACTTCTGCGAGTTTATCTTTTGTTGTTTCAGATGCTTTAGATCTAGGAAGCTCAGTTGATTTCTTAAAATTAAGAGGAGGATATTCTCAGGTAGCTGGTGGAGCTGATAGCCCATATGCTTTAAGTTTATCTTATGGTATATATGGTCAAGGCCACCTAGGCGCTTCATTAGGTAATATCAGTGGAGGAACTATTCCTAACTCTGAAATTACTCCATTTGAAAAGAATGAAACAGAGTTTGGTATTGACTTGAGAATGTTTGATAACAAACTTTCTATAGATGCTACATACTATGACAATGAAACTCTTGGAGATATTGTAGGTGTAAGTGCTTCTGCAACTTCAGGTTATGGTAGTGCACTGGCAAACCTTGGTAATATTTCTAACAAAGGTATCGAGCTGCTTATCAAAGGAACGCTTATGCAATCTGATGATTTTGCTTGGAATGCTTCTATTAACTATACTAATAATACTAGTAAAGTAGTTGCAACAAACGATACAGGTGGAAATATTTCTATGCAAGAGCCAAGATCTAGAAACTTAAGAGTAACACATATCGTTGGTGAGAAGTATGGGGCATTATATGGTTCTTCATATGTAAGAGATGCTAGTGGTGCAATTGTTCACCAAATGGTTAATGGTATTCCTATTCCAAAAATTGGACCAAGAAAAATCTTAGGATTTGGAGTTGCTCCAACTCAACTAGGGATAGGATCTTCTGTTAGATATAAAGACTTCAACGCTTCTGTGTTGTTTGAAGGGAAAACAGGAGGACAAATATACTCAGGATCTAATGCATTCTTAATTAGAAATGGGCACCATAAGAAAACTGTCCCTGCGGGAGGACGTGAAGCTGGTTGGGTTCCAACTGGAGTTATGGAAGATGGAAGTACAATTACTACTTCAATCCCTGCTGCACAACAAGAAGACTACTACAGAAGAACTTATAGTATTGCTGAGGAAGCTATTTTTGACTCAGACTACATGAGACTTCGTCAGTTAAGTATTGGATATAATATTCCATCTGATAAATTAGACGGAACTTTTATTGACAAGGCTACTATTTCACTTATTGGAAGAAACTTATTCTTCTTAAGCAATAGTGTAGACAATATAGACCCAGAGTCTGCGTATAATAACTCAAACTCTGCTGGTTTAGAATGGTTTGGTCTTCCTGTTCCAAGAACTATTGGACTTAACGTAAACCTTAAATTTTAAACTTATATAATTATGAAAAAAATAGTATTAACAATTTTTGCTTTAAGTTTAGTTTTTTCCTCATGTGAGTTTGACAAGGGATTTGAGGAAATGAACGTAAACCCTGGCAAAGCCGCACAAATCGATGTGGCAAATAAGTTTGCATCAGTTGTTTTGCAAACTTCAGGTGGTAGATATGAAAACTGGAGAGCCAGTTTGATCTACCAATCGGTAATGATTCAACATTTCTCTTCTACTGCTGGATATTGGTCCGGAGATAGATACTTTAGAAATGATGGATATGCTACTTCACTTTGGGACCGTTATTACCCATCTGCAGTTAAAGAAATTGAAGACATTAGAGCTCAATTGACTGCTGCTGGTAATACTGGATCTGAAATGGGAATGGCACGTATTTTAAGAGTATTTATTTATTCAAGAATTACGGATCTTCATGGAGATTGTCCTTATAGTGAGGCGGGTCAAGGATACATAAATGGTATCTTAAAACCTAAGTATGATGCTCAAAAGGATATCTATGCAGATTTCCTTAAGGAGCTTGAAGAAGCAGTTGCTCAAATTGGAGCTTCTACTACTTTAGGAGCGTCAGACTTAATTTTCCAAGGGAATACTACTAAGTGGAAAGCTTGGGGTAACTCTATGATGCTTAGACTTGCAATGAGATTGAGCAAAGTAGATGCTGCCACATCTAAAGCTTGGGCAGTAAAAGCTATTGGAAATGGAACGATGACTTCTAATGATCATATAGCTTTGATTAAACATACAGATGGTCCTGGAGGAATTAACAAAAACGGACATGGTGAAGTTTTTGATGCTGATGGAAACCCAAGAATGAGTAAGACTTTTGTAGACTGGTTAAAAGACGATCCAAGATTACCAATTTTGGCGGCTAGAAGATCAGACAAAAGTACTGCTATCGCAGACCTAATTGGAATGCCAAACGGTAGTACTTCTGCAACAGTTCCTGATACTTCTATTTATGCAGAGCCTAATAGGAATGTAATTACGAAAAAAGATGTTCCTATGGTTCTTCAAACTTATGCTGAAGTAGAGTTTATGAAAGCTGAAGCTGCTCAAAGAGGTTGGACGTCAGGATCTGCAGCTACTCACTACAATAATGGTGTGAAGGCAGCTATGCAGATGTTAAGTCAAATTTATCCTAATGCAGCTGCTATAACAGATGCTGAGGTTACGGCTTATTTAGCTCTTAAACCTTATGACGCTACTAAAGGTCTTCAAATGATAGGTGAGCAATATTGGGCTGCTACTTTATTAAATGAGTACGAAGCTTTCTCTAATTGGAGAAGAACAGGCTTCCCAGTATTAACTCCTACAAATGACCCAGGTAATGTTACAGGCGGAACTATTCCAAGAAGATTAATTTGGCCTATGGGTGAAGAGTCTACAAATGCTGATAATTATAAAGCAGCAGTTGCAGCACAAGGTCCTAACGACTTTACAACTAGAGTTTGGTGGGATAAACAATAAGAAGAATAGAATTTAGTTTTTATTATATTTAAGGGGGAATTTAATTCCCCCTTTTTTATGTCTATTTATGAAAGAAATATTCTCTATTCTTCTTTTACTCGCTTTTCAATTAAGTGATGCTCAAGACAAAGTATTTCAATTGATTGATTCTGATTATTCAGGAATTCATTTCAACAATTTTATTGAGGATAAAAAGGAACATAACATTCTTCTTTATGCTAATTATTATGGTGGTGCGGGTGTTGGAATAGCAGATTTTAACAATGATGGATTACAGGATGTTTATTTAGCTGGGAATCTTGTTGGAGATAAAATATATCAAAATCAAGGAGAACTTAAATTCTTAGATGTTACTGAAAAATCTGGAATATTGGATGATGGCTCTTGGTCTTCGGGAGTTTCTATAGCTGATATAAATCAGGATGGTCTCTTAGATATTTATATTAGTAAAGAATTATATGATGATGATCCTGAATTAAGAAAAAACAAGCTTTATATTAATAAAGGAAATTTTAGATTTCAGGAAGTTGCAAAAGAATGGGGGATAGATGTTTCTGCTAGAACCCGTCATGCAGTTTTTTTTGATTATAATAATGATGGATTACTAGATTTATACCTTTTAAATCAACCTCCTAATCCAGGGAGTTATTCTAAATTTTTTGGAGCAGATTTAACATTGCCTGAATATTCTCTTCAACTTTTTGAAAATACTGGGGAAAACAATTTTATTGATGTTACTAAAAAAGCGGGACTTTATCGATCTGGCTTCCCCAATGCAGTTGTGGCTTCTGATTTAAATAAGGATGGTTTTACAGATTTATATGTTGCTAACGATTTTGATGCTCCTGATTTTCTTTATTATAATAATGGAGATGGAACTTTTACATATAACACGGAAAAATCTTTAAAACATATTTCTTTTTATAGCATGGGAGTGGATGCATCAGATATTAATAATGATGGATTATTAGATTTAATGGTAGTTGATATGACAGCTGAAGATAATTATAGATTAAAATCTAATATGAGTGGTATGAATCCATCTGCTTTTTGGAAGGTTGTTAAACAGGGAGGGTATTTTCAGTATATGTTTAATACATTACAAATAAATAATGGAGACAAAACTTTTAGTGATGTTGCGCAGTATACCAATACTTCTTCTACTGATTGGAGTTGGGCAAATTTAATTGCAGATTTTGACAATGATGGCTTAAAGGATATTTATGTTACTAATGGCCTTTTAAGAGATATCAGAAATACAGATGCAGACAAAAAAGTCGGAGAGTTTGTATTAAAAATTGCAGATGATTATGTAAAAAAAAATAAAACTTTTGAATATAATTTATGGGATATTCTCCCCCTGGAAAAAGCTTTAGAATTATTGCCTAGCGTAAAACTTAAAAATTATTTTTATAAGAATTATGGGAATTTAAAACTTGTTAATGAAGCCAAACAATGGGGACTTGATCAGCCTTCCTTTTCAAACGGAGCTGCCTATGCTGATTTAGATAATGATGGGGACTTGGAAATACTGGTAAATAATGTTAATGAAAAGGCATTTTTATATAAAAACAATACTAATGAATCAATTAAAAATTCCTTTTTAAGAATTTCTTTAAAAGATGAAAACAATCAAAGTCTTTTTGGAACTAAAGCAGATGTCTATAGTAAGGATAGCCATCAGTTCTTTGAAACAACGAACGTAAGAGGGATTTATTCAACAAGCGAAGATATTATACATTTTGGATTAGGAGATACTAAGAAAATAGATAGCCTAATTATTACTTGGCCAAATGGTTTGAAATCTAAATTTTTTGAATTAGACACTAATCAAAGTTTAGCATTGTCTTCTGCTTCTGGGGAAGACTATTCTAATTTAAAAGATATAAATCAAGAAATGTTTTTTAAGGAGGATCCTACAAAAATAAACTATATTCATGTTGAGAATGTTTTTGATGATTATAATAAACAAATTCTATTGCCTCACAAGCTTTCTCAATTTGGCCCTGCAATTGCAGTTTCTGATGTGAATGGAGACAATTTAGAGGATGTCTATATTGGAAGTGCTTCAGGAAAATCATCACAGCTATTTTTACAAACATCAGAGGGAGAATTTACTTTATCTAAAAATCAACCGTGGGTTTTGCATAGAGCTTTAGAAGATGTAGATGCTATTTTTTTTGATTCTGATAATGATGGAGATGATGATTTATATGTAGTAAGTGGGGGAAATGAATTTGCTCCTAATTCTAGCACTTACTTAGACAGATTATATATCAATGATGGAAGTGGACTCTTTGAATTTAAAAGGGAATTATTGCCTAACATGTATAAATCAGGTTCTGTTGTAAAACCTGAGGATTTTGATAATGATGGAGATCTAGATCTTTTTATAGGATCTAGAATGATTCCATGGAATTATCCAGAAGCAGCATCAAGCTACTTATTACAAAATCATAATGGAAAATTTTCTCTATATAATGATGTTAATAATAGTTTTGGAGATTTAGGGCTTGTAACTGATGGCGTTTGGTCAGATTTCGATAGCGATGGATATAAAGATCTTTTTGTTGTTGGCGAATGGATGCCTTTAACATTAATAAAAAATGAAAAAGGAATATTAAAAAAGCAAAAATTAAATAATGAATGTGATGAGGTTTATGGCTGGTGGTATTCTATTGAAGCGGGAGATTTTAACAATGATGGATTAGAAGATTTAGTAATGGGGAATTTGGGTGAAAATTATAAATATAAAGCAAGCAAAGAAGAACCTTTTGAGGTTTTTTATGATGATTTTGATGATAATGGAGTTAAAGATATTGTACTTGCTTATTATAATTATGGAATTCAATTTCCTCTTAGAGGGTTTTCTTGTTCTGCACAACAAGTTCCAGAGTTGAAAAATAAATTTGAAAAATATGATTTATTTGCTTCTCTTGATGTTAAAAGTGCTTATGGAGAAGAAAATTTAGAAGATGCATTAAGGCTGCACGCAAACTCTTTTAAAAGTAGGGTTCTCTTAAATTCTAATGGAAATTTTACTAATATTGATTTGCCTTATGAAGCACAACTTTCTTCTATTAATGATTTTGTTATTGATGATTATAATGGAGATGGAGTAAAAGATATTTTAGCTATTGGAAACTTATTTACTTCTGAGATAGAAACACCAAGAAATGATGCTAGTAATGGAATATTATTAATTGGCAAGGGCGATGGAAGTTTTTACTCTAAATTAAGAAAAGACTCAGGTTTTTATGCTCCGAGTGATGCAAAAAAAATTGTTCCACTAAAAATTAAAAATGAAAACGGAATTTTAGTTGGTAATAATAATGACTTGCTACAATATTTTAAAGCGATTAAGCCTTAAGTCCTAATTGTTTTTGATGATAAATTTAAAATATATATATTTTTTTATAACAATTTTTCTTTCTAGTTGTACAAAAACTAATTACGATATTGTAGTAGTAGGTGGAGGAGCGAGCGGAATAACAGCAGCTATTCAATCTTCTAGACTTGGATCAAAAACCCTTTTAATTGAAAAATCAGATTGGATAGGAGGAATGATGACATCGGCTGGTGTGAGCGCCTTAGATGGAAATTACAAAATGCCAAGTGGTTTTTTAAAAGAATTTCGAGATAGTTTGGTTTCCTATTATGGAAGTCTTGATAGTTTGAAAACAGGCTGGGTTAGTAATGTGATGTTTGAACCATCAGTTGGAAATGAAATTTTAAATAAAATAGCTAGCTCAGAAAAAAACTTGAAAATTCTTTTTAATTCAAAAATTGATCAAATAAAAAAAGAAAAAGACAAGTGGCATCTAAATGTAAAATCTGAAAATAAATTAGATGAAATAGAGACAGCAGTTTTAATTGATGCTACAGAATTGGGAGACCTAATACCAATTTTAAATATTCCTTATCATGTTGGAATGGATTCAAGTAGTATGTACAATGAAAAAATAGCCCCCAAAAATTCGAATGATATAATTCAAGATTTAACGCAAGTAATGATTTTAAAAGATTATGGAAAGGATGTTACTATTCCTATTCCAATTAATTATAATAGAGATGAATTTATTTGTTCCTACGATTCTAATGAATGTTATGATACAGAATTAAAACTATGGCCAAAAGAATCTTTTATCTCTTATGGGAAACTTCCAAATGATAAGTATATGATTAATTGGCCAATTAATGGAAATGATTATTATGTGAATTCAATTGAGATGAGTAATGAAGATAGAATGTATCATTATGAAAAAGCAAAGCAGAAATCTATTAGATTTTTATATTTCATCCAAACCGAAATGGGTTATAATAATTTATCCATAGACAAAGAAGAATTTTTAACAAAAGATGGCTTCCCAAAAATACCCTATCATAGAGAATCTAGAAGAATTAAAGGGAAAGTAACGTTAGACTTAAATTATATAAAAGCCCCATATTTTCAAAACAATTCTTTATATAGAACAGGAGTAGCAGTTGGTGATTATCCAGTTGATCATCATCATAATGCACATCCAAATTATAGAGAATTACCCAAACTAGATTTTTATCCTATTCCTTCATATTCCATTCCATTAGGAAGCTTAATGCCAGAAAACATTAAAAATTTTCTTGTTATTGAAAAATCAATTTCAGTTTCAAATCTTGTTAATGGGACTACAAGACTTCAACCAGTTGTAATGCAGATTGGTCAGGCAGCTGGAATATTAGCTTCTTTGGCAGTTTCTCAAAATAAACTAGTTGATAAAGTATCGATTAGAGATGTCCAGTTAGAAATTTTAAATAACAAAGGCTATATTCAGCCATTTATTGATGTAAGCTACGAAAATCCAAACTTTATTAGTTATCAAAAAATAGGTGCATGTGGGATTTTAAAGGGTGAGGGAATGAATATTGGTTGGGAAAATAAAACATTATTTTATCCTGAAAATAAACTAAGTAGAACTGATTTACTGGAAGGATTAAAAGATTATTATAACCTAAATCATCATCCAATTCCAAATCTATTAACTATTGAGAATATTAGTAATTGGATTATAAAAGTTGGTGAAAATAGAAAATTAAAACTTAAAGATTTTGAAAAAAACTGGAAAGATTTTGGATTAAAAGAATATGATTTAAATAGGATTATTAAAAGAGGGGAGTTCGCTGTATTAATAGATAAATATTTAAATCCATTTTCTATTTTTGAAGTTAATTTTAAAGGACAAATTATTAAAAATGATTAGAAAGGCAAATTCAAAAGATTTAGAAAGAATAGTTGAGATTACAAAAGCTTGCGCCAAGCATATGATTTCACAAAACATTTTTCAATGGAATGAGCATTACCCCAATAAAGAAATATTTCAAGATGATGTAAAAAATGAAACTCTTTTTGTAATTGAGGTTGGCTCTAAGGTGGTGGGATGTATTTGTATTTCAACTGTAATAGATGATGTGTATAAAAAAGTTAAATGGCTTACATTAACTAATAAAAATATTTATTTACATAGACTAGCTGTACATCCAGATTTTCAAGGTCAAGGTTTGGCATTAAAATTAATGGGTTTTGCAGAACAACTAACATTAAAAAAAGGTTATAAATCTATCAGGCTAGATACTTTTAGCGGTAATGATAAGAACAATAAATTTTATAAACTACAGGGTTATACAAAACTGGAAAAAATCTTTTATCGTAAACAAAGTGATATACCATTTCATTGTTATGAAAAGATTTTATGATTTAATCATGTATTTTTGTATTATATAAAAAATTAGGAAATAGTATTTTTTAGAATTTTCAATGAAAAAAGTCAGTAGTTTTATAAATATAGAATTAGAAGAAAGTAAAAATATATATTTTGCTTCTGACAATCATCTTGGAGCTCCAAATCATAAAGAGAGCTTAAAGAGAGAACAAAGATTCATAAGATGGCTGGATTCTATAAAGGAAAATGCTTCTGCTATTTTTTTATTAGGAGATTTATTTGATTTTTGGTTTGAATATAAAAAAGTAGTACCCAAAGGATTTGTAAGAGTATTGGGCAAGTTAGCAGAGATTCGGGATTCGGGAATACCTATATATTTTTTTGTTGGCAATCATGACATGTGGATGAATGGATACTTTGAAGAAGAATTAAATATTAGCGTATATCATAATCCAAAACAATTTATAATTAATAATAAAAAGTTTTTTATTGGACATGGGGATGGGCTAGGGCCTGGAGATAAGGGCTTTAAAAGAATGAAAAAAGTTTTTAGAAGTGCTATTGCAAAATTTTTATTTAGAATAACACATCCAGATATTGGCGTAAGAATAGCGCAATATTTATCAACTAAAAATAAATTATTATCTGGTGTCGAAGATATTCAATACAAAGGAGAAGATAATGAATGGCTAGTGCAATATTGTAAGAAGATCCTTTTAAAAGAAAATTTTGATTATTTTATTTTTGGACATAGGCATCTCCCCTTAAATATTAAAATTTCAGAATCTTCTAGCTATATTAATTTAGGAGATTGGATTTCATATTTTTCTTATGCTATCTATGATGGTAAAAATATAGAGTTAAAATATTATAAGGAGAAGGGATAGGCCTATATGATAGAAAAATCAACTTCAGATTTAGAAAGGACAGTTCTAGTTGGTATAATTACTTCCGATCAATCAAAAAAAAAGCTAGATGAATATTTAGATGAATTGAGTTTTTTAACATTTACAGCGGGAGGAAATGTTGTAAAAAGATTTACTCAAAGAATGAATTCGCCTGATCCTAGGTTTTTTTTAGGGAAAGGGAAAATAGAAGATTTAGCTTCATATATTAAAAAACAAGATATAAATTCTGTGATTTTTGATGATGAATTATCTCCAGCTCAACAGCTAAATATTGAAAAATTTTTAAAAAGTAAAATAATAGACAGGACAGGTCTTATATTAGATATTTTTGCCCAAAGAGCAAAAACAAGCTATGCTAAAAATCAGGTTGAACTTGCACAATATCAATATATTCTTCCTAGACTTAAAGGACTTTGGACTCATTTAGAAAGGCAAAAGGGAGGAATAGGAATGCGGGGGCCTGGTGAAACTGAAATTGAGACAGATAGAAGAATAGTAAGAAATAAAATAAGTTTATTAAAAAAGAAACTAGTAACTATTGATAAACAAATGGCTACTCAAAGAGGGAACAGAGGGTCATTAGTTAGGGTTTCTTTGGTAGGATATACAAATGTTGGGAAATCTACCCTTATGAATTCAGTGTCTAAGGCAAATGTTTTTGCAGAAGATAAATTATTTGCCACTTTAGATACGACAGTAAGAAAAGTAGTAATTGGAAATTTACCTTTTTTACTTACTGACACAGTTGGATTTATTAGAAAATTGCCAACTCAATTAGTAGACTCTTTTAAAAGTACTTTAACAGAAATTACAGAGGCAGACTTATTAGTTCATGTTATTGACATTTCACATCCAAACTATGATGATCATATAAATTCGGTGAATTTTATTTTAAGTGAAATAGATGCTCATGAGAAGCCTGTCTTATTGGTGTTTAATAAAATGGATAAATATCTAGATAAAAAACAGGAAATAAACGATGTGTTTGATATTGGATATGAAGATAATAGTTTAAAAAAATTAAAATCTAATTTAATAAAGAGATATAAAAATAGAGTTTATTTTATATCTGCATTAAGCAAATCAGACATTAATAATTGGAAAAAGCAACTATATAATAAAGTTCGAGAAATACATATCACAAGGTTTCCTTATAATGCTTTTTTATATCCAGATTTGGATATAAATTGAAGATCAATATTTAGCCCTATCCCTAGTACTTCTCTAATCTGTATTCTTTGAATTTCATTATCATCATAAACAAATTGAAAGATAAGGTTAGCAGATATAAATTTATTTACTTGCATTGTTACATTTAGAGTATAATCAAAATCAATGTTTTTAGGCTTGTCCAAGTAATCTGAGTATAGACTTAGTCTATTCTCTAAAATTATATTTTCATAAATTTCTGTTTTATAAAAAGATCTAATAGAAGCTCCAAGCTCAAATCTACTATTGCCATTCTTTTTAACACCAAAAAAGGATTGATTTGGATTTAAATCTTTTGTAAAAAATCTATCAACTAATATTAATTTTCCTGTAATTGGGGCAACGTTTACCCAAAAATCATCATCTCTTTTCCAATATAACCCAACACCAAGTTGTGTTGTAGCTGGTGAAAAAAATCGAGATTTTTCTGTACGTGTATTGTTCCCATTTGAGTCTTTACCAAAACGATAACCTTTGGCAAACTGAGTTTTAAAATTTACAAAACTAGAATAGCTCCATTTCCCAATTAGATTATTGTTAAATTTTTTACCTACTACAGAATTAATTTCGATTCTGTCATCTGTTTTTTTTAAAAAATCACTTCCGCTTATTTTATTCAAACCAAAAGCACCAATAATTTTTGTGTCCCAGTCCCAGCCATATTCAGAGTAATTTAATGTATAATCAAATTTAATAGTTCCAGAAACACTGCTTTGTCCTCCAGAGGACCAATTACTAAAACTAGATTGGTTAACTAGAAATATTGCTTTCCCATTTTTTTTCCAAGGGTATTCAAAATTTAAACTATCTGCCATTTCTTGGGAGATTAAAAAAGAAGAAAAGCTTAATAATAATAAGCTATAAAAATGTTTTAATTTGAAAATCAATTCCTAGAGGTTTTAAAAATTGGGACAGAAGAACATGCTTCACCAAACATTATTTTTTTAGCAATTGGCTGAAGTCTTTCAATTAAAAAAGAGTAAGATGATTTAGGAATTGAGTTTTTAGAACAACCTTTAATTATTACTATTTTTTTCTCATATTCTTTTAGGTTTAAACTGTAAATTACATTACGGACAATTATATTTTCCATTAATTCCAAAGGACCAATAAAATTTTCAACTTGGTTCTCTTTCAATGAGCTTGAAATCAACATAAATGCCCAATCAGGAACAATAGCATTATTTGAACATTGAATTGAAACAAATTTATCCTTATACTGTTGCCAATCATGATTTTTTACAGCATTTCTAAAGTCCCTTTCAATTAGGATCAATTCATCCTTTAACCAGTTTTTTAAATCAAAAACAATTCTTTCATTGCCTGGGATTAGACTATCAAGATCAATACTTTTCAAATTGCTATTAGCTACTTTATTTTTGATTTCTTTACTCATTTATAAAAATCCAAGTTCTAATTTTGCTTCTTCACTCATTAGATCTCTGTTCCATGGGGGGTCAAATGTTAGTTCAACCTTAGCATCTGTTACCTCAGGCAGTGTCTTTACTTTATCTTCAACCTCAAGCGGAAGAGAATCTGCTACCGGACAATTAGGCGTAGTTAATGTCATGATTACTTTAACATTATTATCTTCATTTACAAACACATCATATATTAATCCAAGCTCATAGATATCAACTGGAATTTCTGGATCATAGATAGTTTTGAGTACTTTGACGATTTTCTCTCCTAATTCTTCAGGGTTCATTTTGTTGTTTTTTATTAATTAGTATTTAATGCCAATGCGTAATATTTGATTTGCTTAATCATAGAAACTAGTCCATTCGCTCTAGTAGGAGAAAGGTGTTCTTTTAGCCCAATCTCATCAATATATTTAATATCCGAATTTAAAATATCCTTAGCTGTTTGATTAGAAAAAACTCTTAATAATATAGCTGCAATTCCTTTAGTAATTATAGCTTCACTATCAGCTGTATAAATTATTTTATCATTTTGTAATTCTGCATAAAGCCATAATTTACTTTGACATCCTTTTATTAAATTAGAATCTATTTTATTTTGTTTATCAATTAATTTAATTGAATTACCAAGCTCAATTAGATATTCATACTTTTCTTTCCAATCTTCAAAATGAGAAAATTCTTCAACAATTTCATCTTGAATTTCTTTTATTTTCATAAATCAGAGTAAAAGTCAAAGATACAAATTAGCTCAACATAGAAATTGTTTGTTTCAAAGAGTTGTAAAGACTATCAATTTCTTTTTTTGTGTTATAAAATGATAGTGAAACTCTAACTGTGCCTGAAATCCCAAAATGATCCATAATTGGTTGAGCACAATGTTGACCAGTTCTTACTGCTATTCCAAACTTGTCTAATAAAGCCCCTATATCATATGGATGTATTCCCTCTATATTAAAAGAAATTACACTTGTTTTCCTTTTAGACTCACCATATATTTTAAGATTGGGTACTAGTTTTAGTTTTTCTGTAGCATATTTTAGAAGAGAAGATTCATATTCACAAATATTTTCAAACCCTATACCATTTAAATAATCTAATGCTACGCCAAAAGCAATTGCACCTGAAACATTAGGAGTGCCTGCTTCAAACTTGTGAGGAAGTTCTGCATACGTAGTTTTTTCAAAAGTTACATCTGAAATCATTTCTCCACCACCTTGATATGGAGGTAATTTCTTTAGCCATTTTTCTTTTCCATAAAGCATCCCAATACCTGTTGGCCCACATAATTTATGTGCAGAAGTTGTATAGAAATCTGCATTAAGTTCTTGTAAATCAGTTTTAAAATGAGCGCAAGCTTGAGCCCCATCAATTAACACAGCTGCATTTACTTTATGAGCCTTTTCGATAATTGTTTTAATTGGGTTTATTATTCCAAGTGCATTTGAAACATGATTAACAAAAACAAGTTTTGTTCTACTATTTAGAATATTATCATAAATTTTCATGTCTAGCTCTCCATTCTCATTAATTGGGATTATCTTAATTTTTGCACCATTTTTTTCTGACATCATTTGCCATGGAACTATATTAGAATGATGTTCTAAGCCTGAGATAATAATTTCATCTTTATCACAAAGTAAATCTTGAAATCCATTAGCAACTAAATTAATTGAGTGTGTAGTCCCAGAAGTAAAAATAATTTCGTGAGAATTCAGAACATTAAAATGTTTTTGAACTTTAGCCCTAGCGTTTTCATATGCATCTGTAGCTTCTTGACTTATAGTATGTACACCTCTATGAATATTAGAGTTATAATTTTTGTAGTAATCAGATATAGAGTCTATTACTATATTTGGTTTTTGTGATGTTGCGGCATTATCAAAATAAATAAAATTAGAACCATTGATTTTTCTTTTTAAAATTGGGAAATCAGACCTTATTTGGTTTATATCAAAGCTCATTTTATAAATCAAAGCCTAAACTTACTCCAAGTTTTTTGGCAATTATTTTTTTAATTTTAATTTTTAGTTCAGGAATTTTAACGCTTTCTAAAATATTATTTGCAAAACCATAAGTAAGTAATGCTTTGGCTTCTTTTTTAGGTATACCTCTAGCTCTTAAATAAAATAAAGCATCTCGATCCAGCTGTCCTATTGTACAGCCATGTGAACATTTTACATCATCAGCAAAAATTTCTAACTGAGGCTTAGAATTAATTGTAGACTTATCGTCTAATAGTATATTATTATTTTGTTGAAATGCATTAGTCTTTTGGGCTATTTTATCTACTATTATCTTACCATTAAACACGCCAGTAGATTTTCCTGAGAAAATACCTTTATAGTCTTGATGGCTTTCGCAATTTGGATTAGAATGGTGGACCAATGTATGGTGATCTACTAATTGATCATAATCAATTATTGTAAGCCCTTTCATTGTAGAGTTTATAAATGGATTTTTTTGATAAAAATTCAAGTTATTTCGAGTTAATCTTCCTCCAAAAGAAAAAGTATGTACTTTAACATCGCTATCTCTTTTTTGAGTGATATAAGTATTATCAATTAAACTAGAACTTATAACGTCATTTTGAATTTTATAATAATCTACTTTAGAATTTTTAAGAGCAAATATCTCAGTAACACAGTTGCTAAAAATGGAATTAACAGTTAGACTTTGATGAGTTTCAATTATTTCAACTTCTGAACTTTCTTCTACAATAATTAGGTTTCTAGGCTGCAACATTAATGCAGCTTCATTCCCTGTTGCAAAATGAATTATTTCAATTGGTTTTTCAAGGACAGTCTTCTTAGGAAGATGAATATATACTCCTTCTTTAGAAAATGCAGTGTTTAGTGAAGTTAAAGAATCTTCTGAGGAGGCAGATTTGTTAAAATATTTATTAATAAGCTTGGAATACTTAGGCTTATTTAATGCGGCAGACATTATACATATATCTAATCCATCATGACTAGTTTGAGATAAAAAAGGGTCATAAAATCCATCAACAAAAACAATTTTATAAGATTCGATATTGTCAATAAAATAGTCTTTAACTCTTTTAAAATCAATTACGTTTTTCTTCTTTGAAAATACAGTAAAGTCTTCTTTAATAATTTGATTCAAAGAAGTGTATTTCCAGTTTTCCATTTTCCTATTAGGGAATCCTAGCTTTTCAAAGTTTTTAATTGCATTTGTTCTTAAATTATGTATAGAAGAATTAATGTCAATATCTAATTCAAAAGCCAAAAATGATGATAATAGTTTCTCAGTTAATTGCATTAATTTTTTTTTATTTTATCCAGTCATAACCCCTTTCTTCAAGCTGATGAGCAAGGCCTTTGTCTCCAGACTTTGCTATTTTCCCTTCATTTAATACGTGAACATAATCAGGGATAATGTAATCAAGAAGTCTTTGATAATGAGTTATAACAACCACTGCATTATCTTTATGCTTTAATTTATTTACGCCATTTGCAACAATTTTTAGAGCATCAATATCTAATCCAGAATCTGTCTCATCGAGGATAGAGATGCTGGGCTCTAGCATTGCCATTTGAAAGATTTCATTCCTTTTTTTCTCTCCACCCGAAAATCCTTCATTAAGTGATCTGGAAAGAAATTTAGAGTCGATTTCAAGAAGCGCAGCTTTTTCTCTAATTTTTTTAAGCATTTTATTGGCAGGCATTTCGTTTTCCCCCCTGGCTTTTAAATTAGAGTTAATAGATGTTTTTATAAAGTTAGTAACTGTAACTCCAGGTATTTCAACAGGATACTGAAATGACATAAAAATTCCCCTATGCGCTCTTTCTTCAGGAGATAGTTCAATGATATTTTCTCCTTTAAATAAAATGTCTCCTTTAACTATTTCGTAGGAATCGTTTCCAGCTACAGCTGCAGCTAGAGTGCTTTTCCCTGATCCATTAGGTCCCATAATAGCATGAACTTCACCCGCCTTAACATCCAGGTTTATTCCATTTAAAATTGTCTTACCTTCAACACTAACATGTAAATTATCTATTGTTAACATATAATATTTTTTAATTATCCTACTGATCCTTCTAATGAGATTTCAAGTAATTTTTGAGCCTCTACCGCAAATTCCATTGGAAGCTTATTTAATACCTCTTTGCTAAAACCATTAACAATTAATGCAATGGCTTTTTCAGTATCAATACCTCTTTGATTACAATAGAAAATTTGATCCTCCCCAATTTTACTTGTAGAAGCTTCATGCTCAATTATTGCTGTTTTATTTTTTCCTTCAATATATGGAAATGTATGAGCCCCGCATTTATTTCCCATTAGTAATGAATCGCATTGAGAAAAATTTCTAGCATTATCTGCATTGCGATTTATTTGAACAAGTCCTCTGTAGCTATTTTGAGATTTTCCTGCAGAGATCCCTTTTGAGATTATTGTACTCTTACTGTTTTTCCCAATGTGAATCATTTTGGTTCCAGTATCTGCTTGTTGGTAATTATTTGTTACAGCAATAGAATAGAATTCACCAATACTATTATCGCCCTTTAAAATACATGATGGATATTTCCATGTAACAGCAGAACCCGTTTCAACTTGAGTCCAAGATATTTTAGAGTTTTTATGGCAAATCCCTCTTTTTGTAACGAAATTATATACCCCGCCTTTCCCCGCTTTGTTTCCAGGATACCAGTTCTGAACAGTAGAGTATTTTATTTCTGCATTGTCTAATGCTATTAGTTCAACTACAGCAGCATGTAATTGGTTCTCATCTCTAGATGGCGCAGTACATCCTTCTAAATAACTCACATAACTTCCTTCATCTGCAATCAAAAGCGTTCTTTCGAATTGACCTGTCCCAGCCTGGTTAATTCTAAAGTAAGTAGACAGTTCCATTGGACATTTAACTCCCTTTGGAATGTAACAAAAAGATCCGTCTGAAAAAACAGCTGAATTTAAAGCGCTATAAAAATTATCTCTTTGAGGCACAACAGTTCCAATATATTTTTTAACAAGTTCAGGATGTTTTTTAATTGCTTCTGAAATAGAGCAAAAAATTATTCCTTTTTTTGAAAGAGTATCTCGAAAAGTTGTTGCCACTGAAACAGAGTCAACAACTACATCAACTGCTACACCAGTTAGTTTTTTTTGCTCACTAACTGAAATTCCAAGTTTATCAAAAGTTTTCAATAACTCTGGGTCTACTTCATCTAAACTTTCATATTTGTCTTTTGATTTAGGGGCAGAATAATAAGATATTTTTTGAAAAGCAGGTTTTTTATATTTTACATTTGACCAATTAGGCTCTTCCATTTTCTTCCAAGAATCAAATGCTTTGAGTCTCCATTCAGTCATCCAATTTGGCTCTTCTTTTCTTTTTGAAATAGCCCGTATAACATTTTCATTTAATCCTTCTGAAAAGGTATCTGCATCGATCTTAGTTACAAATCCATACTCATATTCTTGCGTCTCTAGTTCCTTTTTTAATTCTTCTTCAGTATAAGCCATTTTTTATTTATTAAAGCGAAAAACTTTCACCACATCCACATGTTCTATTAGCGTTAGGATTGTTAAAAACAAATCCTTTGCCATTTAAACCTCCTGAATATTCAAGTGTAGTTCCAATTAGATATAAAAAACTTTTATTGTCAACAATTATTTTAACACCATTATCTTCGTAAACTTTATCATCTGAGTTAGCTAGTTTATCAAATTTTAGATCATAAGAAAGCCCAGAGCATCCTCCGCTCTTTACCCCAACCCTAACATAATCTGAAATACTATCAAACCCATCTGCTTGCATTAGCTTTCTTACCTCTAATTTTGCTTGTTCAGAAACTTTTATCATAATTACTTAATAAAATACTGTGTAAATATAACTCATTTGTAATTCTTTACCATATAGAGTTTGTAAATAGTTATATTTTAGAACCATACAAAATTATGAAGCATTGTAACTCAATTAATATATATTTGAAAAAAAATTAATGTTTTGAGTGAAAAAAAAACTAAAGCAGAATTAACGAAACTTTCAGAAATTGGTGAGTTTGAAGTCATAAACCATATCACTAAAGATTTTAAGATTAAAAATCTTTCTACAGTTGAAGGCATTGGGGATGATGCCGCAATACTAAATTTTCAAGACAAGCAAATTGTAATTTCAAGTGATATGTTTGTGGAAGGGGTTCACTTCAATCTCAGTTATATGCCTCTTAAACATTTGGGCTATAAATCTGTGGTTGCAAATCTTTCCGATATATATTCAATGAATGCCAATTGTACTCAAATAACAGTCAATATTGCTGTATCAAATAGGTTTACTCTTGAATCTTTAGAAGAATTATATTTTGGAATTAATGCAGCATGCAAAAAGTACGGAGTAGACTTAGTAGGAGGAGATACCACAAGCTCAAACAAGGGGTTGATAATTAGTATTACATCAGTTGGAGCTTTAGATTCAAAATTAGTTACCAGAAGGTCTGGAGCGAAATTAAATGACTTGATAGTTATTTCAGGCGATATTGGAAGTGCTTATATGGGTCTACAGGTTCTGGAAAGAGAAAAAGAAGTTTTTAAAGTTAATCCAAGAAATCAACCAGATTTATCTAAATACAAATATCTAATTCAAAGGCAACTAAAGCCTGAGGCTAGAAAAGACGTAATAGATTATCTAAGTAGTATTGAATTAATTCCTACTTCAATGATAGATATTAGCGACGGATTATCTTCAGAACTAATACATATATGTAAAAATTCTAAAGTCGGGTGTGATATTTATGAAGACAAGATTCCAGTTAGTGAAGAACTTATGTCATGTTGTGAAGAATTTAATTTGAATTCAACAACAGTAGCTTTGAGTGGAGGAGAAGATTATGAGTTATTGTTTACTATAAATCAAAAAGATTTTGAAAAAATAAAAAACAGTTCTGATTTTAGTGTGGTAGGTCATATTAAAAGCGCTGAAAGCGGGGTTAGTTTAGTCACAAAATCTCAACAAAAAATCCCAATCACTTCTCAAGGCTGGAAATCATTTTGAGTTCATTAGATATTCTATTTCTTCAATCTCTATAGGAATGTCTTTCATTAAATTTATTGGATTCCCTTTTTCTTGAACTACGACATCATCTTCAAGCCTAATGCCAAAGCCTTCTTTCGGGATATATATGCCAGGCTCAACTGTAAAAACATTGCTAGCTTCAATAGGTTTGTTAATGTCTCCATAATCATGTGTATCTAATCCTAAATGATGCGAAGTCCCATGTGTAAAATATTTTTTAAAAGCAGGATTTTCTTTTGTTTCATTTTGTATATCAGCTTTATCAAGAAGCCCTAATTTTATAAGCTCAGAAGTCATAATTTTTCCAACTTCTAAATGATGATCTTTCCACAAAATTCCTGGAGTTAATAACTTAGCTGCTTCATTCTTTACGTATAAAACAGATTTATATACGTCTCTTTGACGCTTGCTAAATTTTCCAGAAACAGGAATTGTTCTAGTCATATCACTAGAATAATTTGCATATTCTGCACCAACATCTAATAATATTACTTCTCCATCTTTACATTGATTATTGTTTTCAATATAATGAAGAATGTTTGAGTTTTTCCCTGAAGCTATTATTGGAGTATAGGCAAATTTTCTAGATCTATTTTTTAAAAATTCGTGAGAAAATTCTGCTTCAATTTCATATTCCCAAACTCCTGGTTTAACAAAATTTAAAATTCTTCTAAAACCCTTTTCGGTGATATTGCATGCCTTTTGAATTAACTCTATTTCAATGGGTTCTTTTACAGCCCTCAACTGTTGTAATAATGGATTGCTTCTTTTATTGACTTTTTTAGGATATTTTTTTTTAATCCATTTATTAAAACGATCCTCTCTAGTCTCAGTTTCAACTTTCGCCCTGTAATGTTCATTGTTATTTATATAAATTACATGTACTAAAGTCATCAATTCCTCAACAATTTTTTCTAAATCTTCTATCCAATAAACATTTTTAATTCCAGAAATTTCATATGCTTTAGCCTTACTTAATCTTTCACCTTCCCAGTGGGTAAGTGTCTTATTTGGCTTTGTTACAAAAAGAATTTCTTGTTTAGATTTTTCTAGTTCACTATTAATTATAGCTAAAACACTTTCTTCCTGGTTAATCCCTGATAAATAAAAAATATCCCTATGCTGCTCAAAGGGAAGTGTTGTATCAGCGCTAACGGGGTATTGATCATTAGAGTTAAAAAAAGCAATGCTTTTTGGACTCATTTTATTTTTAAACTTTTCCCTGTTTTTAATAAATAATGAGTTGTCAATTGGAAAATATTTCATTTTTATAATTAAAATTCAAAAATAGTATATTTAATATATCTAAACTTTTATGCTTCATTATTAATTTTAAATATTAAACTTATGAAAATTTTTTATAGCCTTTTTTTATTGACATTTTCTATTTTGATTTCTGCTCAGGTTAGTACTAATGCAGATGAAGTGATGCAAGGAATAAATTTTCAAAATCAAGCCATTGAACAATCTATTGTAAGAAACTTGATATTTGAGAATATTGGCCCAAGTATTATGAGCGGAAGAGTTTCAGATTTAGAAGTAAATCCTAAAAACCCTAAGGAGTTTTATGTTGCTTATGCGTCGGGAGGATTATGGCATACTAATAATAATGGGAACACATTTGATCCTATTTTTGATAATGCTAATACTCAAAACATAGGTGATTTCGCAGTAGATTGGGAAAATAATATAATTATAGTAGGAACAGGAGAAAATAACTCTTCTAGATCATCTTATGCCGGGATAGGGATATTAAAATCATCAGATAATGGGAAAAGCTGGGAAAATATTGGATTAAGGGACTCACACCATATAGGAAAAATAAAAATTAATCCTAAAAATCCCAACGAAATTGTTGTAGGAGTGTTAGGACATTTATATTCTAAAAATTCTGAAAGAGGAATTTTTAAAACAATAAATGGAGGCAAAACATGGGAGAAAACACTTTATATTGATGATAATACTGGAATTATTGATCTTGATGTTGACCCAATGAATTTTAATATTCAATTTGCTAGTTCTTGGGAAAGAGACAGAACACCATGGAATTTTAATGGAAATGGAAAAAAATCTGCCATTTATAAATCTATTGATGCAGGAGAATCCTGGGCATTAATTTCAAATTCAAAAAGCGGATTTCCAAATGGTGAAGGGACTGGAAGAATAGGAATTTCTGTTTTCGATAATAATACTTTATATGCAATAGTAGATAATCAATCAAGAAGACCAGTTGAAAAGAAAAAGAATGAAAATAAATTAAACAAAAATTCATTTGAAAAAATGTCTGCAGTTGAATTTTTGGAAATAAATGAGAAAGAATTAAATGATTTTTTAAAAGCTAATGGCTTCCCTAGAAAATATGACGCTATTAGTGTTAAGAAACTGGTTAAATCAAAGGAAATTTTGCCAATTGATCTCAAACTCTTCTTAGAAGATGCAAATTCTGTTATGTTTGAAACGCCTATAATAGGAGCTGAAGTTTATAGAAGTGATGATGGAGGATTTACGTGGGAAAAACAAAACTCATATTATTTAGACAATTTGTATAATACATATGGGTATTATTTTGGAAGGATTCATGTTTCTCCAACTAATAAAAACCAGATATATATTTATGGTGTGCCCTTCTTAAAGTCTAATGATGGAGGAGTTAATTATGAATCAATAGATTTTGAGAATGTACATGTAGATCATCATGATCTATGGATAAACCCAGAAGATTCGGATCACTTAATAAATGGAAATGATGGAGGAGTAAACATGAGTTATGATGGTGGAAAAAATTGGACTAAACTTAATCAGCCTAGTGTTGGACAGTTTTATTCTATTAATGTAGATTATAGTGATCCTTATAATGTATATGGTGGTCTTCAAGACAATGGTGTTTGGATGGCGAAAAACACTTCAAAGGAAAATTTAAGTTGGCACCAAACAGGGCATAATAATTGGAAATCTATTATGGGTGGAGATGGAATGCAAATTCAAATTGACCGAAGAGATTCTAATATTATATATACAGGATCTCAATTTGGATTTTATTATAGAATTAATAATAATTTGGGGACAAGACAATTTATTAAGCCTAAGCATGATCTTGGAGAACAAAAATTAAGATTTAATTGGCAAACTCCAATATTGCTTTCCCCTCACAATCAAGACATACTTTATTTGGGAAGTAATAAATTACACATTTCATTAAACAAAGGAGATGAATGGTCTTTTAAATCAAAAGACTTAACAAAAGGCATAAGAATAGGAAATGTTCCCTATGGAACATTAACCACTATAGATGAATCTATTTTTAAATTTGGAAAAATTATTGTTGGATCAGATGATGGTTTGGTAAATCTTTCAATGGACGGAGGAAACACTTGGAAATTAATTTCAGATAAATTTCCTGAAAACCTTTGGGTAAGTAGAGTGGGTTTTTCTAAACACAATGAAAATAAAATTTATGTTTCTTTAAACGGCTATAGGTACGATGATTTTAAAGGGTACTTGTATGTCAGTAATGATAATGGAGAAACCTGGAAATCACTTGCAGGAAACCTCCCTCTATCTCCTGTTAACGTGATTAAAGAAGATCCCAATTTTGAAAACATTTTATATGTAGGCACAGATAATGGCTCCTATATTAGTTTAGATAATGGAGAGAATTGGGCACCATTTGTAAATGGCTTAAATAAGGTTGCAGTACACGATATAGTTATTCAAACAAAAGAAAATCATCTTCTTCTGGGGACTCATGGAAGGTCAATATATAAAACAAACTTGTCTGTTATATACAATTACCTTGAAAACATTAATAAAAGTAAAAAAGGAATTGTTTTTGAAATTAAAGACCAGAAGCATTGCAGTTCTTGTGGCTCTAAAAGATACAATTGGGGGGATTATTTAGATACTAAAATTAAATTTACATTATTCTCTATAGCGCATCAAGATGTTAGCTTTAAATTATATGAAAATGAAATTTTAATTTTAGAAAAGAAGATTATTCTTGAAAAAGGTTTTCAAAATTTTGAATTAGATTCCTATTATTCAAACAAAACGATTAAGTCTGTATATAAAAACAATAAGAATAATCAACTTATTAGATCAGACAACGGAAAATATTATTTTAATAAGGGAAAATTTCTTCTTAAGATTGGTGATTATTCAGAATCGTTCCAAATTAAATAAAAAATACATTTTTTATTTTAATTGTAACACTTCATGTGTTAACTTTGTAACACAATAACTGTTAATATTTTTGTCTAAATGGGAATTAGATTAGGATCTTCTATATTACGTAAGGTTGCAATGGCACTTTCAGGATTGTTTTTAATAATTTTTCTAACTCAGCACTTCATTATAAATTTTACTTCCGTATTCAGTGAAGATATTTTTAATATGCTTTCTCATTTTATGGGCAACAATTTCTTAGTTCAATTTATTTTTCAACCTATTCTAATTATTGGTGTCATATTTCATTTTGTTATGGGTTTTGTTTTAGAATGGCAAAATAGAAATGCAAGATCAATTAAATATGAGATTTACAAGGGCAATGCTAATTCTTCCTGGATTTCTAGAAATATGATTCTTTCTGGTGCTGTAATATTATCTTTTCTTGGTTTACATTTTTATGATTTTTGGATTCCTGAAATAAATTATAAGTATGTAGAATCCTTGCCTGCTAATCCCAATAGGTATTATTCTGAACTTGTCCATAAGTTTAATGATCCTTTAAAAGTTATATTGTATTGTATTTCATTTGTTTTTTTAGCTTTGCACTTACTTCATGGATTTGCTTCATCTTTTAAATCTTTAGGTGCAGATACTAGGTTATATTATTCTATTAACGTATTTACTAGATTATATTCTGTTTTAATTCCTTTAGGCTTTTGTTTTATAGCTTTATTTCACTTATTAATTAGTAATGTAACACATTGATTCTTATGTTATACTATTTGTTTTTTATTCAGTTTTATAATACTCATTCATTCGATATAATAATTTTAATTTTAATTTTTTATGTGTTATTATATGTGTTACAATATTTTTTTACATCTATAAATTCTTATAACACTCTTTTTTATGAATAGAATTACATATTCTTTAAATTATCGTAAGCCTAAGAATGAATACAGTCCTGATGATGAACTCATTATTTGTCTTCGCTATTTTTATAATGATTCTTCAAGCTCTAAGGCTAGAATTATTAAGAAAAGTACTGGAATTAAATGTAGACTTTCTGATTGGAATGTTGATTGGCATAAGAATCCTGATCGTTCACCTATTAATCCTAAAGCTAAAAATTTTATAAAAAACAATAGACTGCTTAGAAATAAAGTTAAAAATTTCAAACTTTATTTATCTAATCTTATTTCTCCAGACCCTTCATCTCATTCTATAGCATCTTTATGTTCTAATGAGCCTATTGGCCCTCTTGCTGATAAGTGGACTACACACAAGAACAATATTAGATTAGTTAGCCCTGCAAATAAACGACTAATTGATGTTATTGTTGTAGGTACTGGTTTAGCTGGCGGTTCTGCTTCTGCAACACTTGCTGAATTAGGTTATAATGTGAAATCATTTTGTTTTCAGGATTCCCCCAGAAGGGCTCATTCTATTGCTGCTCAGGGGGGTATTAATGCTGCTAAAAATTATCAAGGGGATGGAGATTCTGTTTATAGATTGTTTTACGATACTGTAAAAGGAGGGGATTACAGGTCTCGTGAATCTAATGTTTATCGTTTAGCTGAAGTTTCAGCTAATATTATTGATCAATGTGTTGCTCAGGGCGTCCCATTTGCTAGAGAATATGGAGGATTATTAGACAATAGATCATTTGGTGGAGTTTTGGTTTCCAGAACTTTTTATGCTAAGGGTCAAACTGGACAACAACTTCTTTTAGGAGCTTATTCTGCTATGAATCGTCAAATTGCTAGAGGAAAAATTAAAATGTATAATCGTCATGAAATGTTAGACCTTGTTATAGTTGATGGAAAGGCTCGCGGAATTATTACAAGAAATTTAATAAATGGAAAACTAGAACGTCATTCTGCTCATGCTGTTGTGATTGCTTCTGGAGGTTATGGAAATTTATTTTTCCTTTCTACTAATGCTATGGGAAGTAATGTTTCTGCCACCTGGAAAATTCATAAGAAAGGGGCTTTTTTTGCAAACCCTTGTTTTACTCAAATTCATCCAACATGTATTCCTGTTTCTGGTGATTATCAGTCAAAATTAACTTTAATGTCTGAGTCTTTAAGAAACGATGGACGTATTTGGGTGCCTAAAGATTTAAATGATGCCAAAGCAATTCGTGAAGGGAAAAAGAAACCAACTGATCTTTTAGAAAATGAAAGAGATTATTATTTAGAAAGAAGATATCCAGCTTTTGGCAACTTAGTTCCTAGAGACGTAGCTTCCAGAGCTGCTAAAGAGCGTTGTGATGCTGGTTATGGAGTTAATAAAACTGGAGAAGCAGTTTACTTAGATTTTGAAGCGGCTATTGTCAGATATGGTTCTGAAAAAGCACATTTAAAAGGTTTAGATAAAAACAATTTAGAATTAGTTAAGGATTTAGGAAGAGATGTCATTAAATCTAAATATGGTAATTTATTTCAGATGTATGAAAAAATTGTTGATGAAAATCCATACTATACTCCAATGATGATTTATCCAGCAGTTCATTATACAATGGGAGGTGTTTGGGTAGATTATAATTTAATGACTACTATCCCTGGATGTTTTGCAATAGGAGAAGCAAATTTTTCAGATCATGGAGCTAATAGACTTGGCGCTTCTGCTTTAATGCAAGGTTTAGCAGATGGCTACTTTATTTTACCCTATACTATTGGGGATTATTTAGCTGATGACATTAGGACAGGATCTATTTCAACTGATTTACCAGAATTTGAAAAAGCAGAACAGACAATTAGAAATAAAATTAAAAACTTACTAGAAAATAATGGTTCAAAAACGGTAGATCATTATCATAAAATTTTAGGAAAAATTATTTGGAATAAATGTGGAATGTCAAGAAATGAAAAAAATTTAAATGAAGCTATTATTGAAATACAAAAATTGAGAAAGGATTTTTATAATAATGTTTTTGTTCCAGGCAGTAATGAGTCATTTAATGAACCATTAGCTAAAGCATTGAGAGTTGCAGACTTTCTTGAATTAGGAGAGTTATTTGCTAAAGATGCTTTAGAAAGAACAGAATCATGCGGGGGTCATTTTAGAGAAGAATCTCAAACTCCTGAGGGTGAAGCTGTACGTGATGATAAGAATTTTACTTTTGTATCTGCTTGGGAATATAAGGGCATGCCAAGTAAAGCAAAATTGCATAAAGAAAACCTTTCCTATAAAAATGTTGAATTAAAAACTAGATCATACAAATAATAATGAAATTAACATTAAAAATATGGCGTCAGGAAAATGCAAATGCAATTGGAAAAATTGTTTCTTATGAAATTGATGAAATATCCCCAGACATGTCTTTTTTAGAAATGCTAGATGTTCTTAATGAAGAATTAATGCTCAAAGGTATAGATCCAATTGCTTTTGATCATGATTGTAGAGAAGGTATTTGTGGATCTTGTTCTATGTTCATAAATGGACAAGCTCATGGCCCTGATAGATATATAACAACATGTCAATTGCACATGAGAAAGTTTAAAGATGGAGATACTATATACATTGAACCTTTTAGAGCTAAAACTTTTCCAGTTATAAAAGATTTGGTGGTTGATAGGACAGCCTTTGATAGAATTCAACATGCTGGCGGATATATTTCAGTTAATACATCTGGAAATACGCAAGATGCCAATACAATCCCAATTGAAAAAGCTAATGCTGACCAGGCGTTTGATGCTGCAACATGTATTGGATGTGGAGCATGTGTTGCTACCTGCAAGAACTCAAGTGCTATGTTATTTGTATCTGCTAAAGTTTCTCAATTTGCATTATTACCACAAGGAAAAGTCGAAGCAACTGATCGGGTAATTAATATGGTGAAGCAAATGGATGATGAAGGATTTGGAAATTGTACTAATACTGGAGCTTGTGAGGTGGAATGTCCAAAAGGAATTTCATTGGATAATATTGCAAGGATGAATAGAGAATTAGTAAAAGCAAAATTTAAAAAATAGACCTTGTTTTTCTCTAAAAATTTAATTGACTGGTTTATTTTCCTTTTTTAAGAATTAAGAAATGTTTATCCATTACATTTCCTGTAAAGATAAGATCTCCAAAAGGAGCAGCAACAGTAGACCCTGACATAGTATCTCCCTTTTCTATATAAACTTGTTCTATGAAATAATTTCCTTTTTCTATATAATTTATTTTTATAATTTCTGATGGGGCTATTTTTTTACTGCCATTTGCATAAAAATTGAAATGTAACAAACTAGGGTGTGCCCCTATCCAAAGATTATTTTCTGAATCAAATTCGATATTATCCACTCCAGAATTACAATAAATGTTTTCAATAAATGTTAAAGAATTATCTTCATTTTTTTGATATACTTTTACCAAAAACCCTCTTACTGAGGCTACAAATACTAAATCTCTTTTCGAATCAAAATTAATTCCATTTGCATAAACAATTTTATTTGCAACTTCAATAAAATTTATTCCGTCAAAATAAATAACATTAGACATTGCTAGCCCTAAGTAATCTTCTGCTAAACGCTTTATCCCATCTTTATATTTATGGTCATTTGTAAAATAAAATCGATTTTCATCTATTAAAACAATATCATTTGGACTATATATAAGTTCATTTTCTAATGTCTTTTTATGTCTTAGTTTAGCTCCTATTAATTCAAAAATTTCTATAAATTCCCCTTCATTAGTATGATTTATTGCAGCGATTATATTTATACTATCTTTTTTAAAAATGGAAATTCCATGGGGCGCAAATGGTCTTTTAAAATTTACCGTTAGATGAATTGGGTCGTAATTTTTATTTTTTAAATCTATAAAATATAATCCACCAGTTTCTTGTTCAGTCTTTGGAAAACTTTTTCTAGCTGTAGAAGATATAATAGCAAAACTATCTATCTTATTAATAGTAATATCTTCTGCTCCTTTTAAACTCACTTTTTTCAATATTTCTCCTTCAAACTGATTTTCTATAGTCCTAAAAAAACCAGTACTCCAAAAAATATTAATAATAAATAAAATAAGTAAAATTAAAATCGATAATGAAACTCCTTTTTTTAAACTTTTTTTCATTTTAGTTAATAATTAATGTTTCTTCTAAAATCCAATTAGCTCTAACATCAAGTTCTTCATCAAAATGAAAAGTTTTTTCTGGCTCTTCTTTTTTAAGAAATGATCCAGTATCCCACGTTTTATTTTTATTTTCATCAATTATTGCACGAATGAAATATTTTGAGGGCGTCAAATTTGTAAATACACATGGATCACTGATTGAATACAATGTTTTTTCTCTTAAAACTTTTTCATTTTTATCAGTTAATTGAACGATTATAGGATAGCTTCTTTCATTTTGAACTTTAAGTTTTATAGTGCCATAATCCGACCTTTTTTTAGTAGAAAATTCATAACTAATAGTGTCATTTGTTGATCCTAGAAAATCATTAATTGCATAGGGAAGTAATGATAGAATATAATTATCGTTAGGAAGAACTTCAAAATCAAAAACAATATCTAATTTATTATTGTCAATTATAGAATTAAATGGAATAGAAATAGAATCATTATTAAGCAATGAAATAAAATCATTATTAATGTTTTCAATAGGGATATTGCTATATAATTTAAATTGGTCATTTAAATTTAATGTGCCATTTTCTGATGGAATAAGAATCAATGAATCTTTTTCTTTTTCTTTATACTTAACAGTAAAAAAGTCTTTAGAATTATCGTTTTTTACGACGAAATGTAATGAATCGTATTTTATATTATTAAACCAATAGTTTAATGTATCAGTTTCCTTGTTTTTTGTAATTGTTGACTTAAAATTATTAGGGAAACTATCAAGTAATTCTATATCTATATTTTTGTAATTCCCCTTGAATCCAAAACTTATTTTATTATTTGTCTCTATAAAAGGTTTAAAACTTTTAAAAATTACTTCTTCTTTAAATAGTTTAATATTAATTTCATCTGATGAGGGCACTTCTATAAAATCTTTTATAAATCCTATTTCTTCAGTGTCGGGATCGAATTTATAATTATTATTAAAATCATTTAAGGCTATTAAAAGATATTTCCCTTTTTTTAAATTACTTATTTCAAAATATGTACTATCAAGAGTACTTCCAACATAAGTTGGGAGATTATTGTATACTATAGAGTCTGTATAGCTTTTATTCACAGGGTAAAGCAAAGCAGTTATAAAATTGTCAGGCTCTCTTTTAAAAGCATTTTTTATATTTCCAGAAATTTTTAGTGAGTCTATATAGTCCCCTGTAGAGAAAACATATTTAAAATATGGTAAAATATTTCCTTCATTATTATCAACTACACTTTGTCCAAAGTTAAATACGTATGTAGTGTTTTTTGGTAGAGTTTCATTTATGTCTATTTGAATATACTTAGAGGCTCCAGATTGGGGAGAAATTGTATATAAACTTTTTTCAATAGGAGGAGATACAACTAATTGTTTTCTAAAATCTTTTAAACGGATATATTCATCAAAAAATAAACGTATTCTTTTCTCTTTGAAATTAACAGAATTTTCTTCTGGAATAGCATTTATAAGAATTGGAGGGTCTTCATCTTTAGGGCCTCCCTCAGGCATTCCTCTTTTAGCACATTGAGTGAAAAAAAGTAAACTAATAAGAATAAATAAAAATTTAAAGTTCTTCATATTAAATTTATGACCTTACCACAAATTAACAATTATTTTTTTCGAATTCCATTAAAATAATATAAATAGAATTTATTAAAATATATCTACTATTTTTGTTAATATGACATCTGAAGAAAAATTTAAAAAAATAATATCTCATGCTAAGGAATATGGCTTTGTTTTTAAGTCAAGTGAAATTTATGATGGATTAAGTGCAGTGTATGATTATGGACATAATGGAACTGAACTGAAAAATAATATAAAAGATTATTGGTGGCGAGCGATGGTTCAATTAAATGATAATATTGTTGGAATAGATAGTTCTATTTTGATGCATCCAACAATTTGGAAAGCTTCGGGGCATGTAGATGCATTTAATGACCCATTAATAGACAATAAAGATTCAAAAAAAAGATATAGGGCAGATGTTTTAATAGAAGACCATATTACCAAACTAGAATCTAAAATTCAAAAAGAAATTTTAAAGGCGGAAAAAAAATATGGAAATAATTTTAAAAAAGATCAATTCATAAAAACTAATCTTAGGGTTCTTAAAAATTATGAAAAAATAAAAGCTATTAATTCTGAATTTTCATCTGCTATTGAAAAAGATGATTTAGTCGCTTTAAAAAAAATTATAGAAGATTTAGAAATTGTTTGTCCAGTTTCTGGTTCTAAAAATTGGACAGAAGTTAAACAGTTTAATTTGATGTTTGGCACAAAGTTAGGGGCATCATCAGATAGTGCTATTGATTTATATTTAAGACCTGAAACAGCTCAAGGAATTTTTGTAAACTTTTTAAATATTCAAAAAACAAGTAGATTAAAAATACCATTTGGAATTGCTCAAATAGGAAAAGCGTTTCGTAATGAGATAGTTGCAAGACAATTTATTTTTCGCATGAGAGAATTTGAACAAATGGAAATGCAATTTTTTATAAAACCAGGTACGCAAAAAAAATGGTATGAAAACTGGAAAGAGGAAAGAATGAAATGGCATTTATCTTTGGGGATAGGTAAAGAGAATTATAGATTCCATGATCATGATAAATTAGCCCATTATGCGGATGCAGCTTGTGATATTGAATTTAATTTTCCTTTTGGATTTAAAGAACTAGAAGGAATTCATTCTAGAAAAGATTATGATCTAGCAAATCATGAAAAATTTTCAAATAAAAAATTAAAATATTTTGATACAAAAAGCAATGAGAGTTTTGTGCCTTATGTAGTAGAGACTTCTATTGGACTTGACAGAATGTTCCTTGCAATATTTTCTAATTCTTTTTGTGAAGAAAAAATTGCAGATGGAACATCAAGAATTGTACTTAAATTCCCTGCTGTATTATCTCCGACTAAAGTTGCTGTTTTGCCATTAATAAAAAAAGATGGTTTACCTGAAATTGCAAAAGATATCCTAGAAAAAATAAAAAAAGAATATAGGGCAAATTATGATGAAAAAGATACCATAGGAAGAAGATATAGAAGACAGGATGCGCTAGGCACACCATTTTGTATTACTGTAGATCATCAATCAAAAGAAGATAATACATTTACTTTAAGAGATAGAGATTCAATGATTCAAGTAAGATTAAGCTTGGAAGAGATATTAAAAAAAATAGAATCTACTTTAAGTATTAGATCTTGACTGTAGGTTATCATGAAAATATTTTCTTACAATGTTAATGGAATAAGGGCAGCTATTAGAAAGGGTTTTATAGATTGGCTTAAAGAATATAATCCAGATATCATATGCCTTCAAGAAATTAAAGCTAATACAGATCAACTAGATTTGGAACTTTTTAATAATATAGGTTATAATAACTATTGGTTTTCTGCTCAAAAAAAAGGATATAGTGGTGTAGCTATATTATCTAAGAAGAAGCCTTCATCAGTACAATATGGGATAGGAATTGATCATATGGATTTTGAGGGAAGAAACTTAAGGATAGACTTTAAAAATTTTTCAGTTATGAGTCTATATTTACCTTCAGGTACTAACATGAATAGATTAGAATATAAGTTTAAGTATATGAAAGAGTTTTATGACTATATATTGAACTTAAAAAAAACAATTCCAAATATTATAATTTGTGGAGATTATAATATTTGTCACAAAGCAATAGATATTCATGACCCTATTAGAAATTCTAAGGTATCAGGATTCTTGCCAGAAGAAAGAGCTTGGATTAGTAGTTTTATGAATTTAGGATTTATAGATTCTTTTAGATATCTTAATTACCAACCTCACAGTTACAGTTGGTGGAGTTACAGAGCAAACTCTAGAGCTAACAATAAAGGCTGGAGAATTGATTATAATATGGTTAGTCAATCTTTAAAACCCCTAATTAAATCTGCATATATTCTGGATCAAATTTATCATTCAGATCATTGCCCTATTGTAGTAGAATTAAATTTATGAAATATACATTTCTTCCAAATACTGATATAAAAGTTAGTAAAATATGTCTTGGAACAATGAACTTTGGCAATCAAAATACTGTAGAGGAATCTGAAGAACAAATGAATTTCGCTATTAATAATGGAGTTAATTTTTTTGATACTGCAGAGCTTTATCCAGTGCCAGCTACACATGAAAGGTATGCCGATACAGAAAGAATTATTGGAGGATGGATAAAAAAGAATTCCAATAGAGGCAAGATTATTTTAGCAACAAAAATTGCAGGACCTGGAGATTACACTAAACATATTAGAACAACTGGATTTAGTGATAAGGCCCTATTTGAGGCAGTTGAAGGAAGTTTAAAAAGGCTTAACACAGAATATATTGATTTGTATCAACTTCATTGGCCAGAAAGAATAACTAATACATTTGGGCAAAGAGGCTATAAATATATTGAAGAAGATAGATGGGAAGATAATTTTGAAAGGATTTTACAAACTCTAAAGAAATTAATTGATTCAGGAAAAATTAGACAAGTTGGACTTTCTAATGAAAACCCTTGGGGATTTATGAAATTTTTGGAATTATCAAAAAAAAAATTACCAAAAATGATAACTATTCAGAATCCATATTCACTATTAAATCGTCTTTTTGAAATTGGAAATGCTGAAATATGTATTAGAGAAAATGTAGGATTACTTGCATATTCTCCTTTAGGCTTTGGTGTTTTAAGTGGAAAATATCTCAATGGAAATATGCCTAATGATAGTAGACTTAAGCTTTTCCCAAATTTAAACAGGTTTGCAAGCAAACAATCAATGAAAGCAACCAAAATGTATATGGAAATAGCTATAAAATATGGGATTTCACTTACTCATCTTTCATTGGCATTTGTTAACAGCCAACCTTTCGTTACAAGTAATATTATAGGTGCCTCTAAATTAAAACAACTAAAGGAGAACATTGAAAGCGTTAATGTTGAGTTAGATCCAGAAATTTTAACTGAAATTGAAAATATTCAAAGCATAATCCCTAATCCCGCTCCTTAAATAAATTTTTAATTAGATCTTCAATTCTAGAGAACTGTAATATTTTAATTTTTTTTGGAATTTTAGAAATTTTAGCAGCATCAGATAATATCAGAAATTTAAAGCCAAGCTTTTCGGCTTCGTTTATTCTTTGATCAATTTTAGAAATATTTCTCAGTTCACCAGAAAGTCCAATTTCTGCAGCGAAACAAATACCATGAGGGATAGGGATATTTATATTACTAGAAAGTATGGCAGAAATTACGGCTAAATCAATTGCAGGATCTTCAATTTTTATTCCTCCAGTAATATTTAAAAACACATCTTTTGTTCCAAGATTAAATCCAGCCTTTTTTTCTAAAACAGCCAATAACATATTTAGTCTTTTGGAATTAAATCCTGTAGTGCTCCTTTGAGGTGTGCCGTAAACGGCAGAACTCACTAGTGCTTGAATTTCAATCATGATCGGCCTAATTCCCTCAATTGTTGCAGCTATTGCATTACCGCTTAAAGGAGATTTATTATTTGAGATAAGTAACTCACTAGGATTACTGACTTGACGTAATCCATCATTCAGCATTTCGTATATTCCTATTTCAGCTGTAGAGCCATATCTATTCTTTTTAGATCTTAAAATTCTATATATATGATTTCTGTCACCTTCAAAATTTAGGACAACATCAACCATATGTTCTAAAATTTTAGGACCTGCAATTCCGCCATCTTTAGTAATATGCCCAACCATTACAATAGGAAGGTTTGTTTTTTTTGCATATTTTAAAAAATGAGATGCTGATTCCTTTATTTGAGACACACTTCCAGGACTACTTTCAATTGTGTCAGTTTGTAAAGTTTGAACAGAATCAATAATGATAAGTTCTGGCTCTATTGAATTAATTTGTTGGATAATGGTTTCAACATTGGTTTCATTTAATATATAGCAAGAGTTAGAATTAGAATTTATTCTGTTTGCTCTGCGTTTTATTTGTTGTTTGCTTTCTTCTCCAGAAACATATAGAACCTTTATATTTAAAAACAAAGAAATTTGAAGAAGTAAAGTAGATTTCCCAATACCTGGTTCACCTCCAATTAGAATTAAAGACCCTGGAACAATACCCCCACCTAATACTCTATTGAGCTCTTCATCTTTTGAACTTAGCCTAGGATTATCAGAGTTATCAATATCTTTTATTTTAGTTGGTTTAGATGAAGTTTGTGTTTTTGAAAGTCCAATAGTTCCTTTTTTGGGATTTTGAACTACCTCCTCTATTAAAGTGTTCCATTCTTTGCATGCACTGCATTGTCCCATCCATTTTGGATAGTGATTCCCACAATTTTGACAAAAAAATGCAGTCTTTAATTTAGCCATCCCTTAAGATTTATTTTTTGTTTAATATAGGCAAAAAAACAAAAGATAATGAACCTAAGGTTATTATCATTATAGTTTGAGACGACCATACGATCCATCCAAATGCTAAAGCTGCTTCATAAGAAACTTCATACTGACTTATTATGGCAGCAATTGCTAATGGATATGTGCCAATTCCTCCGTTAGTAATTACCATAGCAATAGCACCACCAATAAATGCAACAAAAATTGGTTCAAATCCAAGAGAAAAGGTTTCAGGCATACTAAATTTAACTACGTACAACATAAAGAAGTATGATATCCAAATAAAAATAGTATGAAAAAAAAATGATTTTTTATTTTCCATTTTGAAAATAGAAATAAGGCCTTGTTTTAAACCTTCAAAAAAAATAAAAAACTTAATTCTTAAGTTTTTTATTGAAATTAATATTAAAAAAGCGATTATAACAAATAAAATTAGATAAAGAACAAAATTAGAACTTAAAAAAGAATCAGGAAGCTTAATCTTAGATGAAATATTAATGCCAAGAAAAATGCAGCTTAATAAAACAAAAAAATCAATAATCCTTTCAAAAACTATCGTCCCAAAACTTTTTTGAAATGGAATTTTTTCATAATAATATATTAAGCTTGCTCTTAAAATTTCACCAGATCTTGGTATGCCAAAATTTGACAAGAAGCCTGCAAAAATTGACATAATAGAATTTAATATATTGAGTTTATAACCTAAAGGAATAATTAAATATTTCCATCTTACAGCTCTTGATAAATGACTTAAAATTCCAATGCAAATTGATAAGAAAACAAATGTATAATTTGCTTTAGTTATTGAGTTTAAAATAATTATTTTGTCTTCAGAAGAAGTATTTTGAAAAGAATAGTAAACAAGAAAAATACCAAAGGATAGTGGTAAAAAGGTTTTTATTTTAAACCATAAATCTTTATTCATGTTTTATTTAAGATAATTATTTTCATTAGGGAAAATAATAGTTGGAATATATTTTTTTGCTTCCTCAATACACATTTTTGCATAACTAATAATAATTATATTGTCACCTTTATGAACTTTTCTAGCTGCAGGGCCATTTAGGCTAACTTCTCCACTATTTTTTCTTCCTTTAATTATATATGTTTCTAATCTTTCTCCATTATTTATATTGACCACTTGAACTTTTTCGCCTACGACCATATTAGCTGCATTAATAAGGGCTTCATCAATAGTAATACTCCCAATATAATTTAGATCACAGTCAGTAACCCTTACTCTGTGGATCTTTGATTTTAAAACATTAATTTGCATTGCGCAAATATATATTAATTCAATAAAATGTTATCAATTAATCTTACTTCATTGACCTTAACACAAATGAATGCTCTATAAGATTTCCTTGGATGAATTTTTTTGTGAATTTGTAAAGTTTTAGAATCTGCTATTTCAAGATATTCAACTTTGAATTTTTTATTTTTTTGAATTGATTTAATAATAGATTTTTTAATTGATTCTAATTTTAGACTATCAAAATTTTTCTTTAAAAGAGTTAAGCTTTCAAATATAATAGAAGACCTTTCTCTCTCAGAATCAGATAATAAATCATTTCTTGAACTTAATGCTAGTCCATTTTTTTCTCTTACTGTAGGGCAAATAATTATATTCACAGTTGTTTTTTTTATTGTAACAAGTTTTCTTATAATTTGGGTTTGCTGATAGTCTTTTTCGCCAAAATAAACATTATTTGGTTTAAAAAGATTCAAAAGTTTCGAAACAATTGTAGCAACTCCATTAAAATGATTTTTTCTATATTTTCCTTCTAACTCAACATCAAGATTCTTAAAATCATAAATTTTAAATTTAGGTATTCCATCATACATTTCTTTTTCATTTGGGATAAAAACATTTATTTTATCTGATATGGATTCAATTAAATCAATATCTTTTTTTAAATTTTTTGGATATTTCTTGAAATCTTTTTGGTTATTAAATTGAGTAGGGTTTATAAAAATGCTTACCCAGATAGTGTCATTATTTTCATTAGCTTTTTCTATAAGCGATAGATGGCCTTTATGCAATGACCCCATTGTAGGCACTAGTCCAATGGATTTTTTTGATGAAATAGCTTTTTTAATTAGTTCTATAACTTTTTCTTTTCTATAAATTATTGGCATTTAATATAACTTTAACAATGTATGTATAGATTATTTTAGACTAAATCTAACATAATTTTTGTAATTTTGCATTCTCTAATTATATAGAAAAAAAAGAGGATCTTATGAATGGAAAAAAAGTGCTTTATGTGTCTTCTGAAGTTATTCCATACCTTCCAAACAATGATATTTCATCTTTATCATATAATTTACCTAAAATGGTTAATGAAAATGGAGGACAAACAAGAATTTTTATTCCTAAATATGGCATAATTAATGAAAGAAGACATCAGTTACATGAGGTTATTAGGCTCTCAGGAATGAATTTAATTATTGATGATATTGATATGCCTTTGATTATCAAGGTAGCGTCTATTCCAAAGGAAAGAATGCAGGTTTATTTTATTGATAATGATGAGTATTTTAAAAATAGAGGATTACATTTCAATAATAAAAATAAAAAACTGTATAAAGACAATGATGAAAGAGCAATCTTTTTTGCTAAAGGCGTTGTAGAAACAATAAAAAAATTAAATTGGTCTCCTGATATAATTCATGTCCATGGATGGATAGCATCTTTATTACCATTGTATTTAAAAGAATATTACAAGGATGAACCTCTATTTAATAACTCCAAAGTGGTTGTATCTATATATGCGGATGGAATTAAGGGAAAATTAGATTCAAAAATTGTTAAGAAAATTAAATTTGATGAGATTGAGAGTAAGACATTGGATGTTTTAAATGATGCCACGTATTTAAATTTGTTTAAAAATGCTGTATTGAATTCTGATGGAATTGTTTTGGCAGGGGAAAAGTTAGATGAAACTATTTTAAAGCTAGTAAATTCTACTAAAAAACCAATTTTAAAATATGGTTTTAATGAAGGATTTAAAGATGAATATTTGAATTTTTATAAAACAAAAATTCTTAATTAAACTTTGATGAAGTATACTCGGTATCTTTTTTTAATTGTAATATTTATAACAGCTTGTAATAAAGATTACAATACTATTGGAATAAATTTAATAAATAATAAGGCCTTTAATACTAGCATAGAGGAGGTCCCGGTCTTTGTTAAAATGAAAAAAATTCCTCCATATGTTGTGAATCAGATACAGACTTTTCAATTAGGCACATATAAAGACAATGTTTATGGTAAAAGTGAAGTTACATTTATGTCTCAATTAACATTGGAAGATGTATCTCCTGTCTTTGGAATTTTTAAACAAAATGATGAAATAAATGGGATGGAGGACAACATTGCATGTATCCCAGAAGAAGAAATATTAAAAGATGTTTTTTTAGACATACCTTTCTTTACAAATGTTGATGATGATGATAATGATGGAGTAATTAATCTATATGATGTGGATAGTACTGATCCTGAAAGTGATAGCGACGGGGATGGCTTATCAGATATAGCCGAAAAACAAACAGGGCAGAATCCATTAAATCCTGATACGGATGGAGATGGCATTTTAGATGGAGAAGATACAGAATCAAAAAACCCTGATGGTAATGCAACAGTTTATGAAATAGATTCTTTAATGGGGAATTCTACAGCAAAATTCAAACTTAAGGTAAACGAACTGGATTATTATTTAAGGGCTTATGATCCAGAATCTAATTTTGAAAAATATCAAAAGTATTATTCAAATAATGAGATTGCTTCAAATTTTTCAGGAACTCTTTTATTTGATGATGAAATAGAAATTAATTCTAAAGAATTAGTTTTTTGGAAGGAAGATGATCCGGATACTCCAGATGAGGATGAGTCGGAAGCTATAAAAGAAAGGTTAACTCCAAGAATAAGAGTTCCTTTAGATAAAGATTTCTTTCAAAAAAAAATTATTGATAATGAAGGATCACAAGATTTAGCTAATAACGAAAATTTTAAATTATTTATAAAAGGCTTAGTGATTAAAGCATATGATTTTTCAGACCCATTGCTTATGATTTTAAATTTTAGTGAAGCTGAAGTAAGACTAGTGTATGGATATCAAAAATATGATAAAAAGGATACTCCTGATGACACTTCAGATGATGTAGTTGAAGAATCTGAAGAGACATATAAGTTAAACTTGGCTGGATATAAAATAAATTCATTTAAAAATGATCCATATCCAGCTTCTATAGATACTGAGGTTTATGATACAATAAACAATCCTCAATCTGTATACCTTAAGGGGGGGGAAGGAGTGATGGCAGAAATAGAATTATTCAAGAATGATGACGGAATAGATATTTTGGAAGAAATAAGGGCAAAACAATGGTTAGTAAATGAAGCTAATTTATCAATGTATATAGATAAGGATATGTTGTCATCAAATGGAGGTATAATTGAGCCTTCAAGGCTATATTTATATGATATAAAAAATAAAGCACCCGTGATTGATTATTTTATTGATAACAGCAGCGGACCAAAAGAATATCAGAATAAAGTGGTTCATGGAGGATTAATTGAATTGGACGAAGATGATAAAGGCTTAATGTATAAAATAAAAATAAGTGAACACATAAAAAATGTGATAAGGAAAGACTCTACAAATGTTAGATTAGGATTAGTAGTATCTTCTGATATCAGTAGTTCTATGAATATTGAAGTTGGCACATCTGATCTTATGACTTACATCCCCTCTTCAACTGCTATAAATCCATTAGGAACTGTTCTGATAGGGCCAAGTCCAAGTGCAGAAAACTATAGTAAAAGAATGAGGTTAAATTTATATTATACAGAAGTTAATAATGATTAGGTCTGATTTCTTTCACTTTCCCATATATTTTTAAATATTCCTTTAATCCAAAAATTAATACTATTTAGGAGTATTTTTCTTTTAGATTTGGAAAAAAGCCCTGTAATCAATAGCTCTAATAATTGTAGAGCAGCCAAAAGTAAATGATTTAAGTATTTAATTGATTTTTTGGAATGCTTTTCAATGAAGATGTGTGAAGAAACAATTACTTCAGATTTTGTGATAATTTTTATTTCATTATTTTTCCTTGATGATCCTCCATGAAAATGAGTACAATTCCAATTATTTAACAAAGAAACCTTTAGATTAAATTTTTCAGCTCTTTTACATAAATCCATATCTTCATAATACATCCAATAATTTTCATCCCATCCATTTAATAAATCAAAATCTTTTTTTCTTATCAAAATAAATGATCCAGAGATCCAATCAGGATTGGCAATTTCTTTTAAATTCATGGATTGATAAGATCCTTTTATGTTTCTAATTAAAGATCTTAGCAAACCTGATAATGTCCAAAAGTTTAAAAAAATGCCAAATGAATTTGTGTGATTTTGCTTTTTATCATATTGTTTTATACCAATTATTCTATGATCAGAATTAATATCACAATATTTTATTAAGGATGAAATTGAATTAGATTCTAGAATTGTATCTGGATTTAAAAATAAAGACCATTTAGATGTTATTAAGGAGGCCCCAATATTACATGCCTTTGCAAATCCATAATTTTGAGAATTTTCAATCCAATGAACCCAGTCATACTTTTGCTTAAAAAATGAAAGCTGATTATCCTTAGAGTTATTATCTACAACAATTACTTTAATCTTAATTTCAGATTGTTTTAAAATACTTTCAAGACATATGCTTAAATTATCCCATGTTTTATAATTAACTATAACTATGGATAGATCCTCCATTATAATTTTTTTCTAAGCCTTGCTACAGGAAAACCTGTCATTTCTCTATATTTTGCGACTGTTCTTCTTGCAATAGGATAGCCTTTTTTATTTATAATTTTGGTAAGTTGATCATCGGTTAAAGGTTTACTCTTTTCTTCTTTTTCAATAATTTCTTTTAATTCTTTTTTGATTTCTATTGTTGAAACTTCTTTTCCTTCATCATTTGTGATGCCTTCTGAAAAAAATGATTTAATTAATTTTATTCCATATGGGGAGTCTACATATTTACTGTTAGCTACTCTTGAAACAGTTGAAATATCCATTCCAATTTTTTCAGCGATATCTTTTAAAATCATAGGCTTTAAATTACTTTCATCACCTGATAAAAAGTAATGTTTTTGAAAATCCATAATGGCTTTCATTGTTAATAATAGAGTTTGATTTCTTTGATTAATTGCATCTATAAACCATTTAGCAGCATCCAATTTCTGTTTAATAAAGACTACAGCTTCTTTCTGTGATTTAGACACTTTTTTTGATTCCTGGTATCCAGACAACATGTTTTTATATTCATTGGAAACATACAAATCTGGAGCATTTCTTGAATTTAAAGTTAGATTTAATTTATTGTCAATTATTTCAATAGTAAAATCAGGAATTATTGTTGAATTTATCTTTGTTGATTCTGAAAAAGCGGACCCAGGTTTAGGGTTTAATTTTTCAATTTCTTTAATAGCATTTTTTAATTCATTTTCTGAAATCCCAAGTTTTAGAATAATTTTTTTATAATGTTTTTTAGTAAACATATCAAAATTATCTTCAATAATTTTAATAGCAGTATTAATATTAGCTGATGAATTCTTCCTTTTTAACTGGATAGTCAAGCATTCTTTTAGGTTTTTAGCTCCTACGCCAGGAGGATCTAGTAAATGAATAATTTTAAGTATTTTTTTAACTGAATCAATATCAGTATAAATACCCATTGTAAAAGCTAAATCATCAATAATATCTAGCAAATCTCTTCTTAAATATCCAGTTTGATCAATGCTACCAACTAAAAAATTTGCAATTTCAGAATCATTTTTTTCAAATGAAAAAGTTTGGAGTTGATTTTTTAAAAATTGATTAAAGCTAATACCAGAAACAAAAGGCATATTTTTTTCATCATCATCAGCACTATGGTTATTGGATTTCAATTTATAATCAGGGATATCATCATCACTTAGATAATCCTCAACATTAATCTCATCATCATTTGAATTCTCATCATTTTCATTATAATCATTAGATTCATCAAATGAGTTTTCATCACTTTCTTTACCTGCTTCTAAGGCAGGATTTTCTTCAATTTCTCTTGCTAAACGTTGTTCAAGCTCTTGCAATGGCAATTGAATTAATTTCATCAATTGAATTTGCTGAGGAGATAATTTTTGAGATAATTTTAATTGTAAACGTTGATTAAGCATTGAAATTTAATTCAAATAAAAATACGAAAACACTTTGAAAGAAAGAGATAGTTTAAAACTCAGCACTTTTAGGCGTTCTTGGAAATGGAATTACGTCTCTAATGTTTGACATTCCTGTCGCAAATAGGATTAGCCTTTCTAAACCAAGTCCAAATCCACTATGTTTTACAGTTCCATATTTTCTTAAATCTAGATACCACCATAATTCGTTTTCTTCAATTTTTAATTCTTTTATACGTGATTTTAAAACATCAAGTCTTTCTTCTCTCTGAGAACCACCAACTATTTCTCCTATTCCTGGGAAAAGTATATCCATAGCTTTGACCGTTTTATTATCTTCATTCATTCTCATATAAAAAGCCTTTATTTTTGCTGGATAATTGTATATAACTACAGGTTTTTTAAAGTGTTTTTCAACTAAGAAACGTTCATGCTCACTTTGTAGATCAACCCCCCATTCTAGAATTGGAAATTTAAATTTTTTCTTTTTGTTTGGTTTAGAATTTTTTAAAATTTCAAAGGCTTCAGAATATGTTATCCTTTTAAAATTATTTTTTATAACAAAATTTAATCTTTCCAATAAATTAAGTTCATTTCTTTCATTCATTGGCTTAGTTTTATCTTCATCTAAAAGTCTTTGATTTAAAAAATCAAGATCTTCTTTACACTCATTTATAAGATCTTTAATAATAAATTTTATAAAATCTTCTGCTAAATCCATATTATCTTTGAGATCATAAAATGCCATTTCCGGTTCAATCATCCAAAATTCTGCTAAATGCCTTGAAGTATTTGAATTTTCAGCTCTAAAAGTTGGGCCGAAAGTATATACTTTTCCAAGTCCCATTGCTAAACTTTCTGCTTCAAGTTGGCCTGATACTGTTAAGTTGGTCTCTTTTCCAAAAAAATCTTCACTATAATTAACTTTATTTTTTTTATTTAAATCTAATGTTGTTACTTTAAACATTTCACCAGCGCCTTCAGCATCACTTCCAGTAATAATAGGAGTATTAACATAGAAAAACCCTTTTTCTTTAAAATACTTGTGAATCGCAAAAGACAGGTTAGAGCGGACCCTCATTATAGAACTAAAGGTGTTAGTTCGCACCCTTAGATGAGCATTTTCTCTTAAAAATTCTAATGAATGTTTTTTTGGTTGAATTGGATAAGAATTCATATCACATTCACCAAGAATAGTAATTTTTTCTACTTTAATTTCTGATTTTTGACCTTTGCCTTGACTTTCAACTAATAAACCTTCAATTTTCATTGAAGTTCCAGTGTTTATTTTCGAAAGAATGTCAGAGGAAGTGTTTTCAAAATCGACAACACATTGAATATTATCATAGGAAGACCCATCATTTAATGAAATAAACCTATTTGCTCTAAAGGTTTTTACCCATCCTTCTATTACAACCTTTTGAGATTTAGGGTTTGTTTTGAGTAAACTGTTAACTGTAAAATTATTCATTTTATGATTTAAAATTAAACTGAAAGAATTTCTTTTTCTTTAACAGAATAAATTTTATCTACTTGTTTAATAAATTCATCAGTTAAATTTTGAATGTCATCTTCAGAAATAGCTTTTTGATCAATAGAGATATCAATTTTCTTTATATCATTATTAGCTTCTTTTCTTGAATTTCGGATACTTATTTTAGCTTTTTCAATTTCTGACTTGGCTATTTTAACCAATTCTTTTCTCCTTTCTTCAGTTAATGGAGGAATTGTAATTATAACAGATTCGCCATTATTCATAGGATTAAAGCCTAAATTTGCAATCATTATCGCTTTTTCTATATCTGGTAATTTATCTTTTTCCCAAGGTTGGATTGAGATGGTTTGACCATCAGGAGTATTTATATTAGCAATTTGAGATAGTGGAGTCATTGACCCATAATAATCTAATCTAATACTTGAGAGCATTGAAGGATTTGCTTTTCCAGCTCTTATATTGATTAATTCTTTTTCTAAATGATCAATAGAATTTAACATCGATTCTTTACAAGCTTCAATAATGAATTCAATTTCTTCCACGGTTATTTAATTAACTGTTGTTCCAATGGGTTCTCCTTTAACAAGCTTTAGTAAGTTCCCTGGTTTGTTCATATTGAAAACAATAATTGGCAAGTTATTTTCTTTACTTAAAGTAAATGCAGTAGAGTCCATTATTTTAAGGTTTTTATCAAGAACATTTTGAAAAGATATAGAATCAAATTTGGTTGCATCAACATTTTTTTCTGGATCAGAATCATATATTCCATCTACTCTGGTTCCTTTTATAATTACATCTGCATTAATTTCAATTGCTCTTAAAACTGCTGCCGAATCAGTAGTGAAAAATGGATTTCCTGTTCCTGCTCCAAATATTACTACACGTCCCTTTTCTAAATGTCTAACAGCTTTTCTTTTGATATATGTTTCGGCTACTTCCTCAATTTTTATAGCAGTTTGCAACCTTGTTTGAATATTATTTTCTTCAAGAGCACTTTGTAATGCTAGGCCATTAATTACAGTTGCTAACATTCCCATGTAGTCCGCTTGAACCCTGTCTATTCCATTACTTGCAGCTGAAACCCCTCTAAAAATATTTCCTCCTCCAATTACTATAGCTACTTCTAAACCTATTTTATTGATTGATTGGATTTCTTTAGCATATTGAGAAATTCTATTAGGATCTATACCATATTGACGATCTCCCAGTAATGCTTCTCCGCTTAGTTTTAATAATATTCTTTTATAGGACATCATTAATTATTAAAGTAAATATAATCAATGATTTTATAATTATTATTATGAATAAAACAGTTTAGTGTAGTATCAAACTAAAGCAACTCTTTTAAATCCAGTAATTTTTAAATCTGAATGTATTGACTTAACATATGCGGATACACTTAGCTTATTGTCCTTTATAAAATCTTGATTTACTAATGTATTATCTTTAAAAAACCTTTTGAGCTTTCCTTTTGCTATATTATCAAGCATAGCTTCAGGCTTACCTTCTTGCCTTAATTGATCTTTAGCAATTTCTATTTCTTTATCAATTGTTTGCTGGTCTACACCGCTTTCATCTAAAGCGATAGGATTCATGGCAGCTGCTTGCATTGCAATATTTTTTGAGATTTCTTCAATTCCATCAATTGAAGAGGAAAATCCAGAGAGGGTAGCTATTTTATTACCAGCATGTATGTATTTTCCAACATATGCAGCAGATAATTTTTCAAAACTTCCTATAACCAATTTTTCTCCGATAACCCCTGTCTGTTCAATAAGTTTTTCACTTATAGTCATTGAATCAATAGAAGATTTTAAAAACTCTTTTAATGAGTTGTAGTTTAAACCTAACTCAGCTAACTGATTTGCAAGTTTAACAAAACTTTCATTTTTGGCAACAAAATCTGTTTCACAATTCAAAGAAATGATAACTCCATTTAAACAATTAGAATCTGTTTTAGCAATTACTGCACCCTCAGAAGAATCTCTGTCAGCTCTTTTGGCTGCTACTTTTTGACCTTTTTTTCTTAAAATTTCAATTGCAATATCAAAATCACCATTGGATTCAACTAATGCATTTTTACAATCCATAATGCCTGCTCCAGACATTTTTCTTAGATTATTTACTTCAGATGCAGTTATTTTTCCCATCTTTTTATTTATCTTTTTTAGTTGTAATTTTTTTTCTAACTCTTTTCTTTTTTTCAACAGCTTTTTCTTCTTCTACTTTGCTAGATTCATTTTTAGATGAATTGTCAGAACTTGAGCCTTCATCATCTTTCTTTTCCTTTTCTTCTTTGGCCTTTTTTTCCTCTTTTTCTTCAATTATTTGCTTCATTTCTTTTTCTTTTTGCCTCTCAGACAAACCATCCTTAATAGCTTGAGTAATATAACCAAGAATTAAATTAATTGATTTAGATGCATCATCATTTGATGGAATAGCATAATCTACTTCTCTGGGATCACAATTTGTATCAACCATAGCAAAAATTGGAATGTTTAATTTTTGAGCTTCTCTTATTGCAATATGTTCTCTTCTGATATCTACTACAAATAATGCTCCTGGAAGACGAGTCATATCAGTAATAGATCCCAAGTTTTTCTCTAATTTATCCCTTAGCCTGTTTATTTGAAGTTTTTCTTTTTTAGAGAGGGATTCAAATGTCCCGTCTTGTTTAGTTCTATCTATAGCAGACATTTTTTTAACCGCTTTTCTAATAGTAACAAAATTAGTTAACATACCCCCAGGCCATCTTTCAGTTATATATGGCATTTTTACTTCAATAGCTGCGTTGGAAACTATTTCTTTGGCTTGTTTTTTAGTAGCAACAAAGAGAATTTTTCTTCCTGAAGAAGCAATCTTATTTAAAGCCTGAGCACATTCTTCAATCTTAGATGCAGTTTTGTAAAGGTTAATAATGTGAATTCCATTTTTCTCCGATAATATATAAGGAGCCATATTAGGATTCCACTTTCTAGTAAGATGTCCGAAATGAACACCTGCCTCTAATAGAGGCTTAATTTCAATTTTTGTCATTTTTTTTAGTTTACGTTCCGTACGATTAGCAATAAACATGTGATTTTAAAATCTTATTTATTTAGATGCTAAACTAATTTCCACATTGTGAAATACGACAACAGGGTTTCAATATTTATATGAACTTAAATTCCTTCAAAAAGAAAAGGATAATTACCTTTTCGAGAATTGGAATTTTTTTCTTGCTTTCTTTTGACCAAACTTTTTCCTTTCAACCATCCTTGGGTCACGTGTTAATAATCCTTCTTTTTTTAACACTGGACGATACTCTTCATTAACTTCACATAGGGCTCTAGAAATAGCCAACCTAATGGATTCTGCTTGGCCATTTATTCCTCCCCCATAAACATTGACTTTTATATTAAATGTTGATAAATTATCTGTTAATTCAAGAGGTTTTTTAATTTTGGATTGTAATATCGCGGTAGGAAAATATTCTTCTAAACTTTTGCCATTTATTGAATGATTTTGATCACCTTTTGACATGTATATTCTTGCAACTGAAGTTTTTCTTCTTCCTATTTTATGAATTACTTCCATAAACTATTTTAATTCTTTTAAATTAATAGAAACGGGATTTTGACCTTCTTGTTTATGATTTTCCCCAACATAAACTTTTAAATTTCTAAAAAGTTGAGCTCCTAATTTATTTTTTGGCAACATCCCTTTGACAGATTTTTCAATTAATCTTGTCGGATTTTTATCAAATAATTCTTTAGCAGTTAAAGATTTTTGACCACCGGGATATCCAGTATGCCTTATATATTCCTTGTTTTCCCACTTATTTCCAGACAAATTTATTTTTTCAGCATTTATAACTATAACATTGTCACCACAATCAACATGTGGTGTAAAGCAAGGCTTATATTTCCCCCTTAAAATTTTAGCAATCTTAGATGACATTCTTCCTAAAGTTTGTTCAGAAGCATCAACTAGAACCCATTTTTTGTCAACTGTGTCCTTGTTAGCTGATATTGTTTTGTATGTCAATGAATCCAAAATATTTTTTTCTATTAGAATAATTTTATCCCTCTTTTATTGGCCTGCAAATCTACAATAATAAATGAAATCTACAAATGAAGAATTAATAAAAAAATCAATGAGCCTCATACCAGTTATTTCCTGTGCCAATATCAACAACTAAAGGAACATTTAAACTATAAGCATTTTCCATTTCCACTTTAATCAATTTTTTCATTTCTTGTAATTCTGGTTTATAAATTTCAAAAATTAATTCATCATGAACTTGAACCAACATCTTAGATTTAAATTGATTATTTTTCATTCTATTATATATCTTAACCATTGCAAGTTTTATAATATCTGCAGCACTACCCTGAATTGGCGCATTTATTGCATTTCTTTCAGCCCCGCCTCTAACAATGTGATTCCTGGAATTAATATCCATTAAATATCTTTTTCTTCCTAAAATTGTTTCTACATAACCATTTTCTCTTGCAAAATTTATTTGACTTGAAATATACTTTTTTAATTTAGGATAAGCAGTAAAGTATGATTCTATCAAATTTTTAGATTCAGATCGACTTAAATTAGTTTGGTTACTTAGTCCAAAAGCAGAAACTCCATAAATTATTCCAAAATTTACTGTTTTAGCATTGCTTCTCTGTTCTCGGGAAACATTTTTTATGCTAACATTAAAGACTTTTGCAGCAGTAGAAGAGTGAATATCTTCATTATTATTAAAAGCAGAGATCATATTTGGATCATTGCTTAAGGAGGCAATAACTCTTAATTCAATTTGAGAGTAATCTGCAGATAGCATTAAATAATCATTATTTTCACATATAAATGCTTTTCTTATTTCTCTCCCTTTTTTTGTTCTAATTGGAATGTTCTGAAGATTAGGGTTGTTACTACTTAATCTTCCAGTTGATGCTACGGCTTGATTAAAAACCGTATGAATTCTTAAACTATCCTTATTTATTTGTTTTGGAAGTGCGTCAACATAAGTGTTTATTAATTTTTGTAATGATCTCCAATTCAAAACTTCTGCAACTATTTTATGATCTTTTGCAAGAACAGAAAGAACCTCTTCAGATGTTGAGTATTGCCCTGTTTTAGTTTTTTTTGGATTTTCTATTATTTTAAGCTTTTCAAATAAAACTTCACCTAATTGTTTTGGAGAAGCAAGATTAAAATTTTCTTTTGATTGATTAAAAATATTTTTCTCAATTTTTTTAAGATCTGAATTATATTTTGAGGACAATATGTTTAAAAAGTTGGAGTCTATTCTGATTCCGTTTGATTCCATTGAGGCCAAGACTTTTAATAAAGGCATCTCTAAGTTTTGAAATATATTATCCATTTCCCCTTTTTCTAAATCTTTTATTAATAAATCAGTTAATTGAAAATTTAAATCACTTTTCTCCATAGAAAATTCTATGGGATTGTCTAATTTACTCTCTTTTGTAAAGGATGTTTTATAACTTAAATATGTTTCACAAATTATATCAAAATCATGCCCTAAATCAGGATTAATTAAATAATGAGCAATTTTTGTGTCAAAACATTTGCAATTTATAGCTACCCCAATTTGATCGAGAAGCTTTAAGGATTCTTTAATGTCATATCCAATTATTGTGATATCCTCTTTTTCAAAAAGTGTTTTTAATGAGTTAATGAAAGTTGAATTTTTATTTAATTCTAGGTAGTAGCTTTTATTTTTGTCCCAAGTAAATGAAATCCCAAAAATGGTTTTATTAATAGAATTTACAAGACTAATGCCTATTTTTTTTTGTTTTGAAATTTTTTTAAATAGTATATTTTTCCCCAGATCAGTATAGATTTTTTGATAAAAGTATTTATTGTCTATAGAACTAGTAAAATTGCTTTTCAATTGAGAAGACAATAATCCTGGGCTATTAAATAAATCATATTGAGTTTC
>MPLT02068938.1_pt1 | contig 68135 bp, 47 predicted proteins | sample 1617391 | NCBI WGS metagenome assembly MPLT02 (sample SAMN05944800, study PRJNA350692) | marine metagenome | biome: marine; feature: ODZ; material: water; isolation source: 70 m water sample filtered on 0.2 um supor filter | place: Pacific Ocean | collected 2012-04-08 | depth 70m m
AGTGCTATGTGGCATCCAACAGCATCCTGGTTCTGCAGCATCTCGATCCATGAGAATCCGTCTGGATACGTCCAAACTGGATTGAAGACTCTCGTGAAGTAAACATCCATCTCCCCTCTTCCTTCCTTGACTAGGTGTGGGAGTATGTGGCTCATCTCGTAGTGCGAAAGTGTGTATTCCGGCGGGAAGTGCAATTCGTTCCATCCATCAGGGTCGGGGGGGACGTCGAAGAGGTCGGGCTTGTACTTGGACCACGAGTTGGGCGATGTCCCGCCCTCGGTACCCACGCTACCTGTTAGCACATTGAGAAGGTGTAGGGTCCTGCTGACCTGCCACCCACCCAGGTTCCCTATTGCAGCAGCCCTCCAAACGTGAGTAGCCAATCTGCTTCCAGCGTTTGCCACTATCTCTCCCACCTCTATGACCTGCTCTACGGGGATCCGACACTCCTTGGCAGCGAATTCTGGAGTGTATTGGGAGTACTCTTCCATCAGTAGCTCGATGAATCGTTCGAAGCTCCGAGGCTCCTCCGGATAGTCTGCTTCCAACCATTCCTCCCAGTTAACCCAGTTCTCCACGAAGCTCCTGTCGAACAGTCCCTTCTCCAAGATCATATTCGCCCAAGTTAGGAAGAGCGCAGATTCTGAACCAGGCCAAGTCGGCAGCCAATGGTCAGCCATTGCAGCAGTGTTGGATAGCCTAGGGTCGATTACGACTAGCTTTGCACCATCCATCATCCCCTCCAGAATTCTCTGTGCATGTGGATTGAAGTAGTGCCCAGTCTCCAAATGCGAGGATGTTAGAAGGATTACCTTGGCGTTGGCATGGTCGGGGGATGGCCTATCGTGCCGATGCCAGAGCGCATAACCAGTTCTCGCACCAGCGGAGCAGATGTTGGTATGGCTGTTATGCCCATCCACGCCCCAGGCCTTCAGTATCCTGTTGGTGTAACCCTCGTGACCGGGACGTCCCACGTGATATACGACTCTGTCCTTAGCACCAGTCTTCAGGGACTCTCTGATCTTGGTAGAGATTTCGTCCAACGCCTCGTCCCAGGATATCTCCTCCCACCCCCCCTCTCCCCTGGGGCCAACTCTCCTCATTGGGTGCAGAATCCTCTCTGTATCATTGATCTGATTGATCGTCGCCGGCCCCTTCGCGCAGTTCCTCCCTCTGCTGCCAGGATGGTGCGGATTCCCCTCGAACTTCGAAACCTGCCCCGAATCCTTGTCCACATAGGCTAGGAGTCCACAGGCGGACTCGCAGTTGAAGCATGTCGTCGGCACTAAGGAGTACCTCTTCTCGACCATCTTAGGCCACTCATTCGCATCAAGCTCCACATGATCGTGCCATTCTTCCGGTTCGGGGAAGTGCCTCAGTTTGCCACTGGCGCCCAGTGAATCGGGCCTGTCTAGATTGGGAATTATTCGGAGTTTCTGCGCTACTTTTTCGATGAATGTCTTGCCCAATCAATCACCTCACAACAATGGCTCCATCTGCGGCATCATGACTAATTTTCTGTCATGTGCTAGGATTCCTACGAGGATCGCTCCCCCCACTATGAATGAGATCGGCTCCATCAACGAAAGGGGGAAGAAAACCGCAGCCCCGATTACCACGGTCTCCAAGAGGAACTTGGTCGGTAGCAAGGAGTCTTCTGACCACGACCTGCCCTTGGCCTGCATCAGTAACCAAGCCGTATAGACGCCAGTAAGCAACGCCAGAGGAACTCCGGCAATTGCGAGATAGATGAGAAATGACCTATCCAAGTCCAGAACCAAAACCCCGGCACTCAGGGCTAGGATGCCCCCATATCCGGATAGAATGTATGCCCCCTTAACCAGCCAAGAGTCCCAATTAGGCCTCAGCATCACATAGAGGAATCTCTCTGGTCGGTCTAGGTCGATCACGAGGAGGAGTCCGGTTATGGCTAGGAAGGAGATGCCTATGCCGAGGGTCATCGCCCACAGGCCATCGTTCATCTCGACCAATCCGAAAAGCATGGCCAGGACTGCGACTGCATATGTTCCAGAAGATATTCCCTTTGTCCAGATGTATGTGGAAACCTCCCAGCCCCATAGGATACCTTTGCTGGGCTGATCGTAACTTCTCTTAGCCCCGCCAGACTCTTCCGACAGCCGTTCCATCACGTCCCTGATGATTGCCTGATCCCTAGGGGATGACTGCTTCGCCTTCTTCTCAAGAGCCAGTTGGACTATCATTGACGTGGTATCTGCCCCCTCCAATCTACTATCTGCGTACTTTGCAAAGTGGCCAACTCCGAATGCCTGCTCAGTCCACATTCCCGAACCAGTAAACTCCGTCGCAGAGGGGTCTAGCATCTCCTCGCTGGCATCAATGTAGTACAAGTTCGGTGTCGCCCCTGATTGTGGTTTTCTGACAGTCGTATCGTGAGTGGCGACTAGATTAGAGATAGCCGAGTTGGGATCGTCCAAGTCGCCCGAGACTATGGATTCAGTCGGGCAGACAATTACGCATGCCGGCTCGTATGAGTGCTCGATTCTGTGCGCGCAGTAGTTGCACTTTGCGGCAGTTCCCTTGTTCGGGTCGATGTAAAGGGCGTCGTAAGGACACGCCTGCATGCACGACTTGCATCCTATGCAGCGCTCGTCGTCGAAGTCTACTATTCCATCAGACCTAGTGAAAAGGGCAGTAGTTGGGCATATCGTAGTACAGGGGGAGTCTTCGCAATGATTGCACCGATGCACGCTGAACTCCCTGGTAGAATTCGGATAGGTCCCCGTTTCGATGTACTTGACATGTGTCCTATTGACTCCTATCGGTACGTCATGCTCCGACTTGCAGGCTACGGTACATGCATGGCACCCGATGCAAGTCTTGTTGTTTATCACGAATCCGTAGTTCGTCACTATTGCCGCGATGAGGCTTCGACGCAAAATGGTTCTGTGTCAGCCCAGTAGCATTCCCAAAATTGCCCCACCTGCAAGCCAAGCACCTGCCATCGAACCTAAGTTGCCCATGGCAGTTACCATCAGGACCCTACCAACTCGGTTTTTCCAGAAAAGGGAAACCTCGTCAAGGACCAGGAAGTCCTGAGCGTCCTTCCCAGTGGGGGATGCGACCTTCAACTGCGTGTATCCGGCGAACCACCCTGCTGCTAGAGTCGGATTTAGAGAAGTAATTGGAGATGCAATTGCCCCTACCAGGATGGATAGGGGATGGCCCCTTGCAATTAGGACCCCGGCCCCAGCCAGTACTGCATTCAGTATGAGCCACGTCTTAGCAGTCTGCTTCAGATCGCCCATCTCTCCATTCGCAGCCATCCAAGAAACGGCCCCAAGAAGAAAGATGGGTATTGCAGACATCAGTATTCTAGGCCAGATTGACTTGGGCGGTTCCTTGCTAAGCTCTGCAAGCCTGGAAGTAGTTTCGATAGCGGGCTCTCCTAGATTATTCACAACTCCCTTGATGTGGCCAGCACCGATCACAGCGAGGACTCGCCCCTTTCCGCGAATTTGATGGATCCTTCCTGCTAGGAATGAATCGCGTTCGTCAATCAGTACCTCGCCAGCCCCCGGCGCAATCTCCCTTGCCTCCTCCATCATGCTGCTGAGCAGGTCCGAGTCTCCAAGCACCTCGTCGATGGAAACATCCTCATCGTCCTCCTCCCACAACAGGGCATTCAGAACTCTCAATTTCTCGAAAAACCCCATCTTCTTCCATGCCCTCCTCAGGGTGACTACTACGTCTCTGTCAATCATTTCCACAGGAACGCTCGAGTCATTGGCAGCGTTAACCGCAGCTAGTAGCTCCGCCCCCGGCTTCTCTCCGGATGACACCCCCATCCTTCTCTGCTGCGCTGCTAGAGCGGATTGTAGGAGGATCATTGCTGACCTGCCCTCTTTGATTATCTTCAGAAGGTCTTCTGATTCTAGCGATTCTGGTTTTGTCAGTGCAGCCATTCTCGATGGACAAAGCTCCACTGCAACCAGATCAGGCCCCCACTCTTCGATTTGACTCCTCACTAGGTCTACGGACTCACTACTGACATGGGCAGTACCCAGCAGTCTCAGATCATCATCGATATCAATGATATTGTTGCCTTCCCCACTCACCTCTTCACCTCACCGCTTTCATAGCCGAGAAAACATCCGAATGCTCGGCGACATCGTGTACTCTGATTATGTCGACACCTTTCTCCTTTGAAACTGCAGCTACTCCCAGGGTCCCAGCCAACCTGTCATGACTATCGTCCCTGCCGACAAGATCTCGAAACATGCTCTTTCTACTGACTCCCCACATCAGTCCCATTTGACTGCCAGGGACAATATCCCTGCCCGAAGAGAGTAGTGCCAGATTATGCTCCAGAGTTTTTCCGAAACCTATCCCCGGATCAGCAACTATTCGTGAGGGGTGAACTCCAGCACCAATCAAAATATTCGTGGTTTCAGCAAGGTAGGACCTCACTTCACTCACTACGTCGTCATACTTGGGGTCGTTCTGCATATTCTCTGGCAGTCCTTGCATGTGCATTACGCAAACGGGGCATTCGAAATCGACCAACACATCCACCATCTCCGGATCACCAATGGCTGAGACGTCATTAACCATGTCAGCACCAGATTCTAGGGCCCGACGAGCCACCTCTGCTCTTCTGGTGTCGATGGAAATGCAGATTTCGGGAAGTTCGCCCCTTATTCCCTCTATTGCCGGAATCACTCGCTCCAACTCATCTTGGGCTGAAACCGACTTTGCACCGGGCCTAGTAGACTCCCCGCCAACGTCAATCCATTCCGCCCCATCTGAAGCCATTCTGGATGCAACTGCGACTGCTTGATTTCTGCCTGTCGTCCTTGAATCGGGGTGAAATGAATCGGGCGTGACGTTGACAACGCCCATAATCCTTGGAAATCCATCCTCCCGGCGATTTAGCATAGGTCGCCAGTCAGCCATATGAGACTCGCAAACGACGATTGCTTTATGATGTGACGGAGGGGCAATCGGACGATGGTTCTGGGCGAGGATGCTTCTCTGGAGGTCTCAGAGCCACAAACTGCTCAAGACTCTGGAGACACACATGACCCAGAAACTCTGTTCATTCTCGACTCAATTGTCCAGAGGCTCAAGCCTCGTGACGCACATCACGTTAGGGACATGATTACCGAGCGTGGAAGGACATCAGGAGCACTATTCCTCTCAAGCGCTCTATGGTGGTGGATAACGATTAGCAAAGGCTCCGAGCAGGTCGACGACTCACTAATACCACCTTCTAATTTAGGCTCTTTAGACTTCGAAACTGTCAGCATGATAATCCCCGTTTTGGTTATCGCTGCGATCCTATTCACTGGAATCGGCAGGGAAAGGGGAAATGCCACAATGTCGCTGATAGGTGGTGGTCTCGGCGTTCTTGCCGCATTCTACATCGTGGAGCCGGCGATGATGAATTGGGGTGAACTAGAGGGCGATGCTCTATTCGCAACTGGCAGGGTCCTCGTCCTTGCAGTAATGGTTGGATTCGCTTCACACATGATGTTTGATGCCCTTCTCTTGCAATGGGTCAGGGCCAGTATGCTGAACATGGGTGTCGACGTTTTACCATCATCTGGGACGGATGCTCTAGAGGGTCATGCTGATGAGTCATCCCCTTACCCATGAACCATGGGTGACGAGATGCCGCCAAGCCTCTCCGTGCTTCGCCTGGGGCACCGGCGTGACAGGGACAAGAGAATCACATCTCATCTCGGACTCACGGCTAGGGCATTCGGCGCGGACGAAGTAATTCTAGCCGGTGATAGGGATCCTTCTGCACTGGAGACTTGGGATTCGGTGACAGAACGTTTCGGAGGCGCATTCTCGAGTAGGTTCGAAGAGAGCCCCATGTCATTCCTTCGGAGTCAATCCAAGTCTGGCAATGCGACAATAGTTCACCTTACTATGTACGGTAGCCCTTGGGAGGAATCCATTCCAAGCATCCCAACAGACAAACCCGCATTGGTCGTGGTAGGTGGGACAAAGGTTCCAGCCGAAGTCTACCACTTGGCTGACTACAATGTATCGGTGGGGAATCAGCCCCACTCTGAAGTAGCCGCTCTAGCCGTATTTCTGAACTCCTGGCTAGGCCCTCTGGACAATGAATCGAAGTTCTCGGGTGCGAAGATGAAGGTTGTCCCAACCGCCAACGGAAAGGTCGTAATCAACGATGAGGAAGAGTGAATTTACGAAAGCGAATATTGCTATTCTCTGTCAACCATTAAGAATCGTACTTGAGCACCTATGCTGATGTCGGAGAGTCCAGCAGACGGGGGCTTCTGTCCCGGGGCTGGAATTCGTGGCGTCGAGTCCCCTCCAACTTTCCCGGACGCAGCGGACCCACTCCTCGATACTGGGGGCTCAGAGCACCCTAGTGGCTCCAGGGGAATTCTACTGCTTGCTGATGGTACTAGGTACGAGGGTCTACTATTCGGCTCCGAGGAAATTGCGGAGGGGGAGTTGGTGTTCACCACGGGGATGTGCGGATATCAGGAAAGTCTGACAGACCCATCCTTCGCAGGACAGGTTCTAACTTTCACTTATCCGCTACTGGGTAACTACGGGATCCATCCAGGCGTATCGGAGTCGTCTTCAGTCCACCCTCGGGGGGTAGTCTGCAGACAACACATGACGTATCCCGATCACCGAGACTCCGTAGGGAGCGTGCATGATCTGCTGGTCGCCCACAACATACCAGGGATAGAGGGAATCGATACTCGAGCACTGACTAGGAGAGTGAGGGAGCACGGGACTCTTCTTTGCGTGTTCGGACCCGCCGAGAGAATCGGGGAGATGGAGGTAATTCTGGATGAGCTCACCCCTCCGGACGCAGAGGACCTGGTCGCCCAAGTTACCTGCAAAGAGCCCAAGCTGCTCAATCCTGGTGCCGAGGGTGACGACGGGCGACCGCTCCCACGCCTCGCCGCTATTGATTGCGGCGTCAAGCACAACATACTGAGGGAGCTATGCACTAGGTTCGAGGTTGTCTGGTGTCCAGCTGATATGCCTCTAGAGGAAATATCCAGGGACTGGTCCCCCGACGCACTCTTTGCATCCAACGGCCCAGGTGATCCAGCCCATCCGGGAGCGGCGACGGATGCGAGGAGAACTTTAGCAGCCGCAGTTAGACAGGGGGTTCCTGTAATGGGGATTTGCTTAGGCCATCAGCTGATGGGCCTTGCAGCTGGGCTAAGGACATACAAATTGAGATATGGCCACAGGGGGTCAAACCAACCAGTCATGGACTTGGAGACCGGCAGGGTCCACATCACTAGCCAGAATCACGGATTCGCTGTTGAGGACCCAGTCCAGGGGATGCTTGCCCCTCATCCGAGCGGGGCCCGCTCAGAGGCTAGCGACAACGTTCTCGGTGCAGAGTTCAGAGTAAGGCACATCAACTCTAACGATGGGACAGTGGAGGGACTCGACTTATTGGACAAACCTGCATTCACGATCCAATTCCATCCAGAGGCTTGCCCAGGGCCGCACGATGCATCACCACTATTCGACAGATTCCAGCAAATGGTCGCAGATCACCTGGGTATGCCAGAGGCTGAACTAGTCAGTAAGGAAGGCGGTTCCTGATGCCTCGTCGTGATGACTTGAAGAGAATCCTCATCCTTGGTAGCGGCCCGATTCGAATTGGCCAGGCTGCAGAGTTCGATTTCTCCGGTTCGCAGGCGTGTCGAGCTCTTCGTTCAGATGGATACGAGGTCATCCTCGTCAACTCAAATCCAGCAACAATCCAGAACGACCCAGAGATGGCTGACAGGATATACATCGAGCCTCTACTGCCCGAGGTAGTAAAGCGAATAATGGAATCAGAGAAGCCAGACGCATTACTAGCAGGAATGGGTGGTCAGACGGCCCTGAATATTGCCTCCGCTCTAGCTAAGGACGGAACTCTAGATGAGTTAGGGGTCGAGCTCATTGGATGCAACCTTGCTGCAATAGATGAGGCCGAGGATAGGGACCTGTTCAAGAGAGTCTGCGAGGAGATAGACCTCCCAGTATGCAAGGCAACAGCGTGCGAATCAATCGAGGAAGTTATCGCAGCAGCCGAGGATTTGGGCTCCTTCCCATTGCTAATTAGGCCAGCTTTCACTCTGGGCGGACTTGGTGGTGGTACTGCATTCAACATGGGAGAGTTGGTTGAGATTGCTAGCCAAGGAATATTGCACTCAGCAATCGGCCAGGTACTAATCGAGGAGAGCATTCTCGGATGGCAGGAGCATGAGTATGAGGTAATGAGGGACAGCTCGGACAACGCAATCATCGTTTGCACTATGGAGAACATCGATCCGATGGGGGTTCACACCGGTGAGTCGATCGTAGTGGCCCCGCAGCAGACACTTTCCGACCGCGATCACCAGGGACTCCGTGACTCGGCCTTGAAACTAATCAGGCGGCTCAACATAAAGGGCGGGTGCAATGTCCAGTTCGCAGTCGATCAGTCTTCTGGCGACTACCGGGTCATTGAGGTGAATCCACGCGTCTCCCGTTCCTCTGCATTGGCATCAAAGGCCACAGGTTACCCAATCGCAAGGATGGCAGCGCTGATCGCTGTTGGCTACACCCTGGACGAACTACCCAACCCAATCACTGGAGAGGGGACTACGGCTGCATTCGAACCAACTCTGGACTATTGTGTCGTAAAGATTCCCAGATGGCCTTTCGATAAGTTCAGGACCGCAGACAGGAGTCTGGGGACGTCGATGAAATCCACAGGAGAAGTAATGGCAATTGGGCGCTCTTTCGAGGAAGCATGCCTGAAGGCATGGGCTAGCTTGGAGTACGGAAAACCCCACCCAAGGCCATTGACGATGTCCGATGCTTCTGATGGCGAGACAATGGATGAAAGGGCATCAGAGAGGCTACCAACCGCACTTCACGAGGACTGGCTCCGAATTCCCACTGATAGGAGGCTAGGGGCCGTCATTGAGGCGTTCCGAAGGGGCTACTCGATTGAGGACGTACGCGACCTCACTGGAGGCATTACCAGGTGGTTCCTCAGAAGGTTCGAGAGAATCGCGGCAATAGAGACTGAGATAAGAGCTGCAGGGGAGATTGGAATGCGTCCAGCAGAGATACCTCAATCCGAGATGCGTTCCTGGAAGGGGGCGGGATTCACTGATTTGCACATCGCGGATGCGCTTTGCGGATTTCCCGAGAGCGGTTTCAAGAACATCCCAACCGGACAAGACGAAACCTCTGTCAGGATGAGGAGGCACGAACTAGGAGTCCATCCAAGATTTCGAATGGTCGACTCCTGCGCAGCCGAGTTCGCTGCAGTTACTCCATACTACTACTCGACGTATGAGGGAGGTTCTGCAGATTCTGGAGTGGATTACGTTCCAGGTTTGGCAGCCTCAGTCAAGCAGAGGATAGCCGTTATCGGTTCGGGACCAATCCGAATCGGACAGGGTATTGAGTTCGACTATGGGTGCGTGCACGCGGCCGGAGCGATCCAGGACCTGGGTCACGAGGCGATAATTATCAACAACAATCCTGAGACGGTATCCACCGATTTCGATACCAGCGACAGGCTTTACTTCGACCCGTTGACTCTGGAATCTGTTTCGGAAATCCTCCTCAGGGAAGATGCAACTGGAATACTACTCCAGTTCGGTGGACAGACTGCTATCAATCTCGCCCTCCCCCTGTCAAATGAACTGCCGCACCTTTCTTCCATGGGGCTAGAACTAGTGATGGAGGGGACTTCCCCGGAATCAGTGGACGAGGCAAGCGATCGTGAAAGGTTCGAGGAGTTCGCGCTGAGGTGCGACCTTAGGATGCCCGATGGCGCAACTGCAACAACCCCAGAGGGAGTAAGACATGCGGCAAACGAAATCGGCTACCCGGTGCTCGTCCGCCCCTCATACGTCCTCGGCGGCAGGGGGATGGAAATTCTCGCGAACTACAAGCAGCTGGAGTCGTACATGAGGGATGCTTACCTCTCCTCAGATAGGCCGCTGCTGATTGACAAGTACCTCGGAAACGCAATGGAGCTCGACGTCGATGCAGTGTGTGATGGGGAGGACGTCCTAGTGGGGGCAATAATGGAGCATCTGGAGGAAGCAGGTATCCACTCGGGAGACTCAACTTGCTTCATCCCGCCACAGAACGTACCGGATGAAATCCTAGAGCAAGTCCATGAGTGGACTAGGGTGATTGGTCTGGAGCTGGGCATTCGCGGATGCTTCAATATCCAGTTTGCAATCCACGATGGCCTACTATACGTCCTCGAAGTAAATCCCAGGGGCTCTAGGACATTCCCCTTCGTAGCCAAGTCTACGGGAATACCACTGGCCAGGATTGCAGCAAGAGTTGCATTGGGGGAGAGATTGTGCGATCTCGATATTCCCGAGCCCCAGACGGATGCGGTTTGCGTCAAGGCACCAGTTTTCCCATTCATCAAACTCCGCGGCCTGGATCCCGCACCAGGCCCGGAGATGAAATCGACCGGAGAGGTCATGGGCTCTCACGTCAGAGCCTCAGCTGCTTATCTCAAGGCAAGACTCGCGACCGAAATCCCAGTCCCGACAGAAGGGGGCGTGTACATCACCGTCAAGGATGAAGACAAGTATGCAATGATTCCACTAGCCGAGAGGCTCAAGGAAATGGGGTTCACTATTTTCGCCACCAGGGGCACTTCAAGAGTTCTCAGGGGAGTTGGGGAAATAGAGGTAGAGACCTGCTACAGGATTGCTGAGGGGCGCTCTCCGGATGCCCTCGATCTGATGCGCCAAGGTAAGATACAACTCGTAATCAATACCCCTAGGTCGACCGGCGGAGCTGTTCTAGATGGAAACATGATGAGGAGGCTGGCAGTTGAACTAAACATACCATTCGTAACTACCATGGCAGGTGCGAGAATGGAGGTTGAGGCAATCAAGGAAGCCTTGGATGGGATTCCAGAACCAAGGCTTCTGGATATCAAATCTCTCAACTAGAGAGGAAATAGGAATTTACCTTTGACTCAATTAATTAGGGTAGCACCGGTCTCTGTCCTGATTACCTTCCCATCCTTCTTTGTGTGGACGGCCATTACCGCCTCGGTTGTCCCATCAGGGAAGTCCATTACAGAGTGCTCGACTAGGATCTCATCGTTCTCGTAGATGCATCTTGGCTCTTTGATTACCACAGCTTCATTTGCCATCATCATAGCCATCATCTCGCTCATCTCCGACTTGCCCATTGTCGCTCCAGTTTGATGGCGAACGAAAACGTAGTCATCGTGCAGTGCCCCAATATAGTGCCTCGCATCTCTCTCTTCCATTGATTTCATCAGTAGTTCGTAAACTCCCATGGGGGGCGGTCAAGTACGGTGAATTTGATAGTTTTCTATAGGGCATGAGGGGAGGCCCTATCTTCCCTACGAACTATGCGCTTCGCAGTAGTGAGAGAACGCTGCCCCTTTCCATCTCCGATAGTAGGGAGGAAGCCTTAGGCCCGTGACTTCTCCCTATTAGTGACCAATATAACGAGGAATAACCCTGCCTTCTCGGGATCCCTGTAGATTCGCAAGCGTTTGCAATCGCTTCATTGATTTCCCCATCTGCCCATTCACATTCAGACAGGAGAGAGGAAAGCGAAGAAAGGAATTGCACACCCTCCACACCTATGTTCTCCCTGGCCTCATCACTAATCGCCTTCTTGATCTCAATCTTCGCGCCTTCTGGGAAGTGCGCCCCACCAATCCAAGTCCTCATTCTCGCGAGCCGGACAACAAGCGAAGTCCCCGGTTCCCCTTGGATATGTCCGCTCCTGTTCAGGGATTCCCAAACGTCTTCATCGGCAGACTTGATTTGTGCGAGCATTGAGAGGTGACTGAATGAGACTCCCCCAATCGATTCACGTGGATCAGAACCTGGCTCCACTTGGCTCAGCCTGATTGCACCCACTTGGGTCTGGGCTGCAACCAACTGCCTCTTCGTCATCCCACTCTCTTCAGTAGCGGGGTTGGAAACCAGTCTCTCATACTCATCTGCGGTGCGGAATAGGGCGCCACCAGTATCGAATTCGATATGCCTGTTTATCTTGCTTCTTGCGATTACATAGCGAAGTATCTCTGGAGGGACCAAGGAGAGTGCCTCCATCGGCCCAATGGTGAGTCCGGTTGAGCTGGACATCGGCCCCATGCCTTTCAATTGGATCCATTCGTAGACAATTTTGTCTGGCGGATTGCCCCCAAGTAGCCTGCAAATAGGGATTCCAGTATCGTAACTCCCTCCTGCAGCGCCATGATCCTTTCCGGCCGGCTCGCAAGTTATGCCATGGATCGCCCATCTGGCAGCCCAGTCTATCCTCCATGGCATTTTACCCTCTGCCTTCCTAATGTCCGACTTCCCCTCAATTCCATGCGAGTCTACCCAGTTTACAAACGGCTTCTCGTAACTCTTCACAGTTACTCCGTCCATACTGCCGTCGGACCCCATTGGGTTGTAAGGAAACCAGTCATCTGCAAGTTCCCTACCTGATATTTCCTGGATGATGCCCCGAATCTCATCTTTCTTTGAGATCGCCAAATCGATGTATTCTGCAAATGCTCCTGTTTCGTAAGTCTCGTGGTTCATCACTACCTCTGGGCGTACTCCGATTTCTCTCAGAGCCTCCAGAAAAGGGCCAAGGAAGTGGTCAGCGTAAGTCTCCGGACCATCTCCTGGTTTCCCATCGGGACCAGGTGCTGGGATGTTCGCGAGTGGATGGCCAATGTACCTCTCGTATTCCGGCGATAGAAAATCATACACCCTCCTGAGCGGATCCATCGAGTCAACGATGAAGATATATTTCGAATCAATGCCCGCGTCAATGCACGCCCTGTGTATCATCTCCGCCGAGAGTATCTCCCTCAGGTGGCCAATGTGGAACTCTCCAGAGGGAGTTATTCCAGATGCAGATACCTGATTCCCGCCGCGCTTCATGAGCCTTTGTGCGGTGAAATCCGCCCAGTGCATGTGCCACCTCAGACCGTCGCCGCTCTAATCAGCGCCCTCAATGGCACTCCGTCGACATCATCGTCCCAGGACTTGTTCACAAGAACCATGCACATTTTGACATCGGCACCCGATGCCTTGAGGTCAGCTGCAGTCTTCTGCATGGTCGTACCCGATGAGTAAACGTCATCCACAATGATGATCCTCTTTCCGTCCACTCCTGCGTAGACCTCTGAAAGGTGCCCGGAAACCTCTTCGCTGATGCTCCTTACAACCGACATTTCCAGGTCCAGTGTGGAAGAAATTGCCTGGGCGAAAGCGATTCCGTTGATGCTAACTCCGACAATAGTGTCGACATCATCGCCCACCATCTCGTCAATGATGTCGCAAAAAATGTAGGATACAGCCTCTATGCGATCCCCTTTGACTGCAATAGACCTCCATCCGACCTTTACATCGACCGGTTTCTCCTCTACCTCGTAATCGCTTGCAGAAAGCCACTGGACAGTGGTTTGGGACAACGAAAGCTCATCTGCTATCTGCTGGGTGTTTAGTCCGCTTGATCTGAACTGTTCAACCTTTGACCTTAACTCATCTACACTTAGGTGCATCAGTCGATGCCAGCGTTAGAGTGCTATGAATCCACCGGGAGTATTCTATTGAGAATGTTGTATTTGCCATATTCAGAATCTTCCGGTGCTTCCGAAGCCCCCTTGGCCTCGCTCCGTATCTCCTAGATTGCCAATCTCAACTTCTGTGAATTGAACATCGGGAATTGGCGATATGACCATCTGGGCCAATCTCTCTCCAGATTTCACCTCGTATGACTCCCCTTCGCCAATCCAGGTCATCAGGACAAACAACTCTCCTCTGTAATCAGCATCGATTGTGCCTATGCTGTGGGGGAGAATCAGACCTTTCGAACCTAGTGATGATCTAGCCCTAACTTGGCCTTCGAAACCTTCTGGAATCGCGACTCTTAGACCCGTCCTTACCTTGACGCTAGATCTGAAATTTACAACCGTATCCTCCAAGCAATACAGGTCCCATCCCGCCGCATGCGTGCTTCCCTTGGTAGGCATCTTGGCATTCGGGTCAGTCTTGGCCACCTTCACCGTGGGGACTTCGCCCATATGTTCCCGAGATAGAATCGGTCCTTGACCGTTCCCAATGCTCCCGGTGGGGTGAAAAGCATCCCTAGTCTCGCATGGTCATGGCGAACCGAGGATACGAGGACCTATTGGATCGAGCAAGGGACAGGATTCCAAAGGACATCAGCGAGCGTTCCAGATGGACAATGCCGCAGCCAGATATAATGATCGAGGGGAGCCAGACAATACTACGAAACTTTTCTGAAATTGTGGATGCAATGGACAGGGATGCGAATCACGTTTTCCAATATCTGCTGAATGAACTCGGAACCTCGGGCAGTAGAGAGCAAGTCAGAATCATGCTGAAGGGCAAGGTGCCACCAAAGAGAATCAAGGAGAAGATAGTCTCCTACGTCAAGACTTTCATCCTATGTGGGGAGTGCAAGGCGCCAGATACCAGGTTCATGCGCGAGGATAGGACGACATTGTTGAAATGCCAGGCATGCGGGGCTACCAGGCCGGTTAGGCTGTAGTCACTCCGGCGAGAAGTCCAACAGAACCTTTCCTCGATTTTTCCGATTATGCATGTGCATCTGCGCGTCCGCCACGTCCTCGAACCTCCATACTGAGTCGATAACTGGGTCTATCTCTCCATTCTCTAGCATCTCTGACAACGAGGCTAGATGTCCCTTGAATACTGACTCGTCTTCAAGGAGTCCCATGTGGACGCCAAAAACCGACTTATTGGACGTCATAAGCCTGATTGGGTCAAATCTTGGCATCCCCCACCACATCCTCAACTCGGACAACCTCGATCTCTTTTCCCCCTTAACCGCTGCAGATGCTCCAAAGTAGTACAACTTGCCTCCTTTCCTAAGTGCCTTGTAGGATCGCATCAGGTGCCTCCCCCCAACAGGGTCAATGGCATGATGAACCCCTCTTCCACCAGTCAACTCTTTGCAGACTGCCTCGAAATCCTCCTTTTCCCTATCCACGAACCTAACTCCCATCGACTCTACAAAATCTTTCTTCGGAGTGGATGCAGTCCCTATCACCAGAGACGCTCCGAATGCTTTGCAAATCTGTGCCACAGCAGTACCAACCCCTCCAGCAGCATGGTGGATGAGGACCGAATCTCCCGGGCATATCCTACCTAGGTGAACTAGCATGTGGAATGCTGTGCCATATGTGACTGGAATCGCAGCCGCTTGATTGAATGATACTGAGTCTGGAATGGGTATGGCCCTTCTTGCATCCAAACATACCTTCTCGGAGTATCCACCAAAACCAGTCATCGCCAGAACTCGATCCCCCCTCTCCAGGGTGTCAACCCCATCGCCGATCCCAATTACTACCCCAGATGCCTCATATCCGGGAGTGAATGGGAAGTCTGGACTAGAGCCGTATAGCCCCTGCCTCATCATTAGTTCTGCAAAGTTGACTCCTGCTCTGTGAATCTCGACGCAAACTTGTCCGCTCTCTGGAACTGGATCTTCCCCCTCTATGATCTCAATCGTCTCGACACCGCCAGCCTTAGGATAGACAATTTTCCTCATCAAAATCCCCCGCCCATATTTTTCTCCAAACCCATCCACTATGAGAGGTATTCCCTAATCTCATCTAGTCCTTTCTTGCTCTTAGTAGGTACACTACCAGAAGGATAGCCAATCTTCATGAAACCAATGATTCTCTCTTCATCAGGGGATGCCCCGATAGCGGCATAAGTAACCTTTGAACGAGTAATCGCACCTGTGCTCCACTGCGATCCAACCCCATTGCTCCACAATGAAAGAACCAGGTTGTGCGTGGCACATACAGTCGCCGCATAGTCCTCCTCTTCCCTAAAGGGGTCATGCGGACTCAAAGAGCTAGTGACACAAATTAGCACAGGGGGGGATAGAATCTTGTCAACCGCCTTGGAAATGCCTGCAACCTCGTCTTCCTCACTTGTGACTTTCTTCCTCGCCAGCCTTTTTACCTCTGGAATGATTTCATTTCGTACTCCCTCGCCCATGACATAGAATTTCCAGGGGTGGGTATTTTTGTGACAGGGGGCATGTCTCGCTGCATCAAAAGCTAATTCCAGAGTTTCCTTACCTACCTCTCTGTTACTGAATCTGTAGATTGTTCGCCTTGAGATAAGAACATCCTGGAATTCGGACATTCCCTTCACCGTTCGATTGCATCGAACTTAGAGGCTAAAACGAAGTCAGACTCAGTCAGTGCGTCAATTTTGTGCGTATAAATCACGGCTACCAATTTGCCCCATCCAAGGCTGAAGTCGGCATGGTGGTTTTGTTCTTCACATATATTGCCCAGAGAATTGGTGAATTCTAATGCGGATGCAAAGTCAGGAAAGTTCCAGGTACGGGTGATGTGATGGTTCTCCACCAATTCCCAGTCATCGTGTATCTGAACTAGGAATGCTACAGACTCTTCTTCACTTAGTGCGGGGGCCCCTCCCTCACAAGGAACACATTCCATTGCAGACAACCTATCCACTTTTTCACCCCCATGACAGGTTATTTCCATGCCCTTCACTAGTCTTCTCAGCCATCTCGTGAACTTCTGACCTTCTCTTCATGTCGTCCTTCTCGAATTTGAGTAACTCTTCGTCTTCGATGTATGTTTTCCTAAGGTGCGTTACTAGTCTTACTTCCACAATAGCATCACGAGAAATTGATCTGAACTCTCCATTTTCGTCTAGCATGTCTATCGAAGAACTCCTCCCGCCAACCATCATTCCCCGAACCCAGGGGTCTCTACCCTCGGGGAGCATACGCCTGTCTAGAAGCATCTCAACCAAGTCATCCTTCCTCAAGCCATATTTCCTATCCAGAAGGGGGCCATGGAAGACATCACCAAGCTCATCTAGCCTGGGTGAGCCATAATTCTCGAATAAACCAGCAGCCCAGGAGGGCAACTCCGATTCTTTCCCGTCTTTACCTGCGTCGGACATATCCCTTCGTTCCGGCAGTCATAGAAAAACCAGCGGGTTGTTTCTGGCAGTCATTTTGTTCCAGGTATTGCTAATGATTGAAGTGCAATACCGTGGCGGAGACGACGGAGGTAGTTGCATGGCATCAGTCGAGTGGAGGTCGATTCCTACGGTACTTTATCCTCAGGAGATACTCGACAAGGCATTCGGAAGGGCGAGCAGTCAGGCGGATTTGGTCGAGGATCCAGACAAATACCACCGAGTAAGGAAGCAGATGACTCGAATGGTTCAGTCCGCGTGCGACGTCGCGACAAAGACCCTAAACTCGTACGTTGGCAGATGGCCTAGTCTAAACGCACTATCCGAATTCGATCAGGCCCTTGTGGATGCAGCAGTCGGGTGTGACGATTACAAAAAGAATCTAGCATCGCTTCAATGGGCCGCCGAGAGGTCCCAGAGGATTTCCGGCGAAGCACAGTCAAAAATCCTCAGGCTTAGAGATATAGACGGATTCCATAAGGCTAGGAGGCACGCATATGGTCGCTTATCTTCAATCATCGATCAGATTTCACCTCAGATACTGTGGTTGGGGGAGGCCCGAGATGTTCTTCGAAAACTTCCGTCTACCGATCCATTCGAACCATGCATTGTAGTGGCCGGGTCACCCAATGTTGGAAAATCTGCATTAATCAGCGCACTTTCCAGTGGCGAACCACAGGTCGCATCATACCCATTCACTACCAAGCAAATCCATCTCGGCCACTTCACGCATCGGCGCAGGGTGTACCAGATGGTGGATACCCCGGGCCTTCTCGACAGGCCAATGACGGAGAGAAACCAGATCGAGATGCAGGCAATTGCAGCACTGGAGCATCTAGGGGATGTGTTGTTGTTCCTGATTGACCGGACAGATGACTCAACCACCCCACTCGAAGAGCAAGAGCATCTCCTTGAGGAGGTAAGGGGGTTGCTATCTGACAGGACAGTTCTGGTGGTTTCTTCCAAGTCCGACCTACTCGAGGAAAATCCCTCTCAAGACGACCACAGTATCAGCTCAATAACAGGCGAAGGCCTAGAGGAACTAAGGGCCGATCTGATAGAAATTATCGATGCAGATCGGGTGGAAGATCCGCTGATCCTTCCCGAACACTGGCCTAGGCAGGATGAGAACTAGACTAACTGCGGCAATTATACGTGCCATGAATGCCCGCATACTACACAGTAGAAGTTGTGCCCACCGTAAGACTCAGAAAGCCCAGAGACGTCAACCTCAGAGCCGCAGTTGGGGCATTTTGTTACACGCACGAATACTCCCAATACGGATTGGTTATTCAACGATGCTGAGGAAAACTCACTTCTTGCCTCGGATTCTCTTCAGCAGGTTGCTGACCGGAAATGCCATTTCCCCGGCCCCAAGAAGTAACAGCGCAGATGTGCCCGCGAGGAATAACTCAACAAAATTATCCAGGCGTATGCTCGAGGTCATCACGACCAGCTGCTCATCGAGCCCAGCCCCCTCATAACCAGCGGTAACGAATCGGTATGAACCTGGCTTGACCTCGAAACTCATCGAGCCGTGATTCTGCGGCCCTCCGGCCACTAGGAAAACCTTGACCTCCTCTTCAGTGCACATGGTGAGGCCATTCGAATCGGGAGGGCACTCTTTCGCCGCCGAGGAATCCACCACTCCCAGCCACCCTCTGTCCGGTTCCTTCCACTCAACATCGAGTGTTATTTCCAACAGCCCGAATGCACTTGGAACATTAATGTCCTCCGGCGTCATTCCAACATTGCAACCAGCATCATCATTTGAACAAGGTACAATCGGCGCCCGAGTCCCTGACTCCGGTGTTTGGTATCCTATTAGGCTCAGTACGAGAATCAAAGCGCATAGCAACCCAACCAACATTGGAAGAATGGATAGTATTCTCACCATCATTTAACTCGCCTCCTGTTCAATGTGATTTAACCTGATGCTCCCATGATGATCTGGAATGCAAGAAGGCCAACGAAGATGGCAATGCCGAAGTACATCAGGAAGGTGAATCTCTTCCTTGACTTCTCACGCCGTTCAAACATAGTTTGGCAACCCCCATCGCCACATATGGCTGGGTCGCTGTCCAATGAGATTGGCTTCCAGCAAACGGAACAATGCCTGTGTGGCTCTATGCCAACCCTCGTTCTTGACTTGCTGCCCCGATTCGACGCTGCGGCATGGGCCTGCTTAGCAGTCCTTTTCGCCGCCTTTAGAATCGTGTCCTTTCTGCTGGCCATTATGCCCTCACCCTCGTCCCCTCGAAATCATCCCCCTCTAGAGACCTCTTGATTATCCGAGTGTCCCTTCCGTCAAGAACGTCCAGAGGGAGGCCATGTTCAACTGCCTCATCCACTCCAACCGGGTCAACAACCTGCGATGTCCCCGCCTCTGCGTGAGTCGGGGGTCCAACTATCTCTTGCAAGCCACTTAGTGTCAGTTCATCGAATGACTTCGCTTCAGGATTTTGTCTTGGGTCATGTGAATGTACGTGGGAGACGTTAGTCGCGATAACACACTTCTCGGCCCCACTCTGTATCGCTAACCTAATTGCCACGGCGTCGGTAGTGTGTCCCGGCTCGGTCCCCCCCATTACGACAACTTCCCTTCTCCCTAATTCTAGCACCGCTTCTTCTATGCTTTCGGGGATTTTCTTTGATACTGCTAAACCTCCTTCTGAGAGGGCTTCTCTGACGATGGTGGCATTGAGCCTAGTCGCAGCGATTCCAATCCTGTCTAGGTGGGACACATCTTGAATAAACGGCTTGACTAATTCTATCCCCTCCCTTGCAGGGGCGCCCCCTCCAACCACCAGGGCAACCTTTGACCCTGATTCTACACTTGTCACAATCACTTCGACCATACTCTGCAACCAGTTGTGCCTCTCTCGGACTTCCGGCCTAAGCAAGCTCCCGCCTAGCGCAACAACAACCGTCGCCATCGACCATAGGTTGGCACCTTGCCTTTCAATACGTATGCTCTGCTGACGCTGAAGGGTTGAAATGCCGCCCATGGTGGCAAATCACGGAGGAGTAGCATGTCTGACGAGATAGCACAGCAGCAGCGTCGGCTCCGGCTCAAGAAGTCACTGGAGGAACTGTCCGGGATGAGGGGTATGGGGACCGAGTTGGTTACTGTCATAATCCCGCCTGAAAAGATGATGCACGATGTTCGCCATCATCTTGTAAATGAGGCCGGACAAGCCGCCAACATCAAGTCGAAATCTACTAAGAAGCATGTTACCGATGCCATAGAATCAGCAATTTCTACACTTAATCGATACAAGACGCCAGGAGAGGGCGGAATCGCTCTTTTCGTCGGCCATGTTATCATTGGAAATAACAAGTCAAGGCTGATGTCGACCGTGATCGACGATCCTCCTGAGCCATTCTCGTCCTTCAGATACAGGTGCGACTCAACCTTCGAGATTAGTCAATTGGAAGAGATGCTTATCGATCGAACCTCGTATGCTCTTTTTGTCATCGATAGATCAGAGGCAGCTTATGGGTTGGCTTCAGGAAAAAGACTTCATTGTCAAGAGCACATCACATCACTAGTCCCTTCGAAGCACGGCAGAGGAGGGCAATCTGCACAAAGGTTCGAGAGGCTGATTGAGGAGGCAGCTCATAACTTCTTCAAGAAAGCAGCAGAAAGAGCGTCAAACTACTGGCTCCCGATGGTCCAGGATCTGAAAGGAGTAATTATCGGTGGACCAGGGGCGACAAAGGACTTCGTTGTGAAGAATGACTATTTCCATCACGAAATCAAGAAACTGATCGCTGAACCTTTCTTTGATGTGGGCTATTCGAATGAGAGCGGCCTGAGGGAGTTGATTCAACGTGCCGGCTCAACAATGGATCAGATAGAGTTAGATGTCGAACGCACAATCGTCGATGAATTCTTGCAGGAGGTGATGAAGTCGAACCCTAAGGCCACTTACGGGGAGATGATGGTCCGTTCCGCATTGGGCCAAGGTGCCGTTTCCACCCTCCTCCTCTCCGAGGCTCTAACAAAGAGGAGAGTCACCTGGTTTTGCAAGGCTTGCAAGAATGAGTGGATAGTGACATGCGACAAATCCTCTGCAACCCCAACTTGCCCCGAGTGCAAATCGGACAAAGTCAATGAGGACGAAGATAATTCAATGGATTTAATCGACGAACTAACAATTTTGGCCGGACACACATCTGCAAAGGTCCGACTAATCTCCTTGGATACGGAGGAGGGTTCCACTCTCAATACGGCTTTTGGCGGTATCGCCGCACTCTTGAGGTACCCTATTTCGTGAGGTGATTTGAATTAGAGATCTAATCGTTGAGATGACCCCGATATTCTCCAAGGCCATGAAATCATTGGACGTAGACGATTCTGTTTGGCTTCCACTGATTGGAAAGGCGACTGTAGAAGATCACGGTGACGTCGCTCTTCCATGCCATTCTCTAGCAAGTAGGATGAGAAAATCCCCCCAGGATATCGCAGAGCAGATTTGTTCACTCGTCAAGGAAGATATAGATCAGATTGCAAACGTCTCCTCAATTAGCGGTTTCGTTAACATCAGTGCAAAACCTGAATGGCTCTCAAAATCGCTGTCTCGCCTTCTCACCGATCCAAGATTGGGAATCGAATCTGAAGATTCACTTACATTTGCCATCGACTATTCTGCTCCCAATGTGGCAAAGGAGATGCATGTTGGCCATCTAAGGTCTACCGTGATAGGGGACTCAATCGTCAGAATGCTCGAATTCAAGGGTCATCGTGCGATTCGAGAGAATCACGTAGGAGACTGGGGCACACCCTTCGGAATGCTGATCGAGCATCTACTAGACCTCGGCGAAGATACGGCGGCAAATGAGTTGGGAGTAGGGGATCTGGACTCATTCTATAAACAGGCAAGGGCCAAATTCGTCTCTGATGATGAATTCGCCGACCGTTCGAGAAGCAGGGTCGTACTTCTCCAGGGGGGCGACTCGGAGACTCTCCGACTCTGGAGGGTTCTGGTCGATGAATCAATGAGATACTTCAATGAGGTTTACTCAATGCTAGGGGTGCTACTAACCGATGAAGACATCAGAGGCGAGTCGAGCTATCGTGATTTACTACCAGAGGTCGTTGAACGACTAAAGGGGGCGGGAATACTCGAGGAGAGTGACGGTGCAGATGTTGTCTTCCCAGGTGGTTGGGTCAATCGTGAAGGAGACCCACTTCCGATGATTATCAGGAAGGCAGACGGGGGCTACAACTACAGCACATCAGATTTGGCATGCATTATTGATAGGGTTGAGAGAATGGGTTGTGATGGGTTTCTGTATGTAGTGGGAACTCCTCAGAAGCAGCACTTCGAGATGGTTTTCCAGGTTGCTATCCAGGCAGGATTTATGGATGAAAAACATCAAGCCATTCACGTTAACTTTGGCTCTGTTCTGGATACCGATGGAAAGGTTCTGAAGAGCCGCGAAGGCGAGGTGATAAAGTTGCACGACCTACTTGATGAGGCAATAAGGAGGGCTGAGGAAGCAATCAATGAGAAGAACCCTGATTTGGTCGGAGATGAGAGAAAAAAGGTCGCTAGAACCGTGGGCATTGGGGCGGTGAAGTATGCTGACCTATCCACTGAAAGGACGAAGGATTACGTATTCGATTGGGAGAGGATGCTATCATTCGAGGGCAATACCGCCCCATATCTCCAATACGCTTACGCTAGGATTTGTAGCATCTTCAGAAAGTGGGGGGGAGAAAGGGAGTCCCTCCGAGCGAACTTCGAGTCCTTACTGGAGGGTGAACTAAGTATCCTGAGCAAAGAAGAATTGACTCTTTCCCGCAGACTCGTAGAATTCCCATCAGTTTTGGACGAAACCATCTCCACATTTAGCCCACACAAGCTTTGCAAACATCTCCACTCAATAGCATCATCATTTGCCTCTTTCTATGAAAATTGTAGTATTCTGAAGGAGGAGAATGCTATGCTATCCAAAAGAAGACTTGCCTTGTGCGACCTTACCGCTAGAGAACTCCAACTCGGATTGGGCATCATGGGAATAGATGTCCCAGAGAGAATGTGAATCTAGGCATGTTCAAAATATGTAACCTCTCGCCAACTCCATGGTTGAAGTAGGCGACAAGGCCCCCGATTTTACATTGAAGAACACCTCAAAAGAAGCAGTTACACTATCTGAACTTCGTGGAAAGACTGTGATTTTAGCATTCTATCCAGGTGCATTTACTGGCGTCTGCGACAAAGAGATGTGCTCATTTCAAGAAAATCTCACCAATCTTAATGATTGCAATGCAACTGTGCTAGGGATCAGCGTCGACTCCCCTTGGGCAAATGCAGAGTTTGCAAGAAGATACAATCTGGAATTCGATTTACTCTCGGATCTCGATAGAGAAGTAGTCGATTCATACGATGCAAAATTTGTCGGTCTCGGTGGCCTCGACGGTTATGTCAGTGCTAATCGTGTCATCATAATCGTCGACAGCGAGGGGGTCGTCCAGTATCGATGGGTTGCTGAAAATCCCGGAGTCGAGCCAGATTACAACGAAGTCGTCTCTCTTTGCGCTGCTTAGCTCCATGCCAGGTGACGAACCAGAGAGCCGTAGATAATCCCAGAAATGGCTAGGCTCTCTTCATTGAACCTATCCATGTTGTCCAAGTATGTGTGATATTCTGAAGATCCAGAGCCGTAGCACATCATCGCCATGCCAAACTCATCCGCCTCATCCTGATGAATTCCAAACACGAATGGCGCATGATCAGAGTTGTATGGCATCTGCTCAGAGGCAAGCTCCCTCACGCTAATGCTGTATCTCTCGTAAAGTTCGGGGTGATACTCGGAGAACTCGTCAACCAAACCCTCGATATGCCTCACATCGGTTGCACTGTTTCCCTGTAGGGTCACTCCTGAGTTTCTCTCTGCATCTACGTGGTTCATGTCCAGGTTGATGTACAGTCTGAGGTTTTCCTCCAACATCTCTCTGTGTTTATTGACCCATTCTGAGGATCCCCAGAGGCCTTCTTCTTCCCCGCCCCACGTGCAGAAGTAGATTGTCAAATTAGGCTCTCCAAGCTCTTCTTGCAGCATCCCAAATTGCCTCGCAATCTCCATTACCGTAGCAGTTCCTGCTGTGTTGTCCACTGCACCTTGGCCATTGTATACGGTGTCATGATGGGCACCAATTACAACCAACTCCTCTGTCTCGCCTTCGATAATTCCACAAGGGACGTGGACTTTCCCATCGTTCTGATTGTCAACATCTATTCGGAATTCTAGCATCCCTCCCGAGTCGACTACCTGGTCTCGAATAGACTCGCCGACACTCCTTGAGACCATCACGAATCCGATGTCGTAGGGCCTTTCTTCAAACTGTGTTATGTCTAGGGACTTTGAGTATGGCACGCAATCGCCAGCAACCAACTCATCACAATTTTGCCTGGAATTAACCGTAATCAACCCCCTCAGGCCATTCTCTTGTGCCCGCTTCATCAGAATGGTGTTGCTCTCGGTTCCCGGCTGCCCATCTTCGCCATCCAGTAACCACACCAATCCAATTCCATTGCTAGCCGCACTCCAATCCTCTGTTTCATTTCCCATGGCCAAGTCAACAACGAGAACATCATTGCTCGCTGCAATATTGACGCTTCCGCTGTATCCTTGTACGACGAAATCTGACATGTGTTCGAATTGCTCCTCGTTTCTGTCCAGATCAGCAACCGAGCAAGGGGTTGGGCCTCCGAAAATGCCCCCAACGTTTCCAGGCAGGCAGATCATCATTTCGAATGTGTTGCCCATGTAGTATAGTGGAACCTCAAACTCCTCAAGAGTGGAAGGCAATCCGCTATTCGAGAAATTGGTCTTGATTGATTGTGCCGCGTTCTCCTCTTCTACTGTCCCAGAGAGTCTCCCGCCCCAGTCAGGATCCCCCAGTTCGACAAGTCCCTGAGCGAATGCCCTAGTTTGGTTGGCGTCGAAGTCAATCAACTCGTATTCTTGCTCTCCCTTGATCCATTTTGCTAGATCGTCTCCGAACAAAACACCGCCCCCGGCCGCCCCCAGGACAATCATGACTGCAACGATAATTGTGGAAGTCGGCTTCCCAAAACTAGGCGACCATTCAGTCATGTTATGGCAATTGAACTCTTTCCACCACTATTGAACCCATTCCAGTTCCGGTCATGATTGGCATCACTCTTCATGATTGACTTCTTCGCCGGTCCATCTTTTTCCTAAGTTGTGATCAATGTCTAACTGGTCCAGAATCCTTGCCACAACAAAGTCCACTAGGTCTCCAATGTCTCTGGGAGAGTGGTAGAATCCCGGACTCGCGGGAAGGATAACTGCTCCCCACTCGGAGAGGTTGAACATCGCCTTTAGATGGGGCGTCGAGTAAGGTGCCTCCCTTGGAACTATGATCAGCTTCCTCCTCTCTTTCATCGCCACCAAGGCACTCCTTGTTGCAAGATTGTCACTAATTCCTGCGGCTATTTTACCAATCGTTGTGCCACTTGCCGGGCATATGACGTACGCATCGAATCTAGCAGATCCCGATGCCGATTTAGCGGCAAGGTTCTGATTATCTTCGAGGTTCACTCCGTCTCTAGCGGCCAATTCGCTAGGGGTTATCCCACATTCAAGATCAAGATTAATCGCCCCAGTGCTTGTTACAATCAGATTAACAGTCCAACCGTAATCCACCAGAGCTTCAATTAGTCTGACGCAGTACTGCGCCCCCGAGGCTCCAGTGAGTGCAACAACTGCCTCAGGCATGCAACTCGGCACACCCCACTCCATTCAATGGTTTCCCAATTTTACATCGACTTTTCGAGGCACGCTGCAAGGAATTCATACTCCTCTACGCTGTTGTAAAGTTGTGCTGATATTCTGATGTACCTCCTTCCATGGTGCCTCCATGGGAAAACAGGGACTTGGATTCCAAACTCGTCTAGGAGGTAGTTGTGGTATGGGTCACCTTCCATGCTCATCGGACCAACTTCCCCCTCGCCGGGCATCTCCACCGACGCAATCGATGAAACCAATGAATCAGGGACCGGCTCTGTGGTTCCAAGGGCATTGCAGAGAATCCTCCTCCCCTCCAGTGCCAATTTCCTGTTTCTTTCCATAATTTCTGGCCACCCGCCCTCGACGAGACTGTCTAGGAAATCTATCGCCAGTGGGATGCATAGCCAGGGGGTTGGATCTTGAGTCCCCGGCCATCCAAATTCAAACTCGAACTTTTCTTGATCCGTGCCTTCGAAGCTTGCACCGTGACTGATACTTAGCGGTTTCATGAACTTCTTGCGATCTGACCTGATGTGGAGAAATGCAGAACCCTTTGGGGTGCAGAGCCATTTGTGGCAATTTCCAGTACAGTATGCAGCATCTAGGGCAATGAGGTCTAGAGGTACAATGCCCGGGCCATGCGCGGCATCAAGTAGGACATCAACTCCAGCTGACTGCAAATCTTTGACGAGTCTTTCGAAGGGCATCCTAAGTCCCGTGGCGCTAGTTACGGTATCCACCATTGCCAGAACCGTTCGTTCTGAAACAGAACCCATCACCAAGTCTACGATTTCATCCTCGTTCTCGACTCTGAATGGGATTTCTACAACCACCGTCTTCGCACCCGCTCTCTCCGTAACGAAGTCGACCGCATTCCAACATGCCTGATAGCTGTGGTTTGTGACTAGAATTTCATCGCCCGGATTAAGGACAAGACTCCTTAGTACCGTGTTTACCCCTTCCGTGGTGTTCTTTACTAATGCCATCCCATTGGGATCAGCATTCATGAATTCTGCAAGTTTCTTTATCGAGGAACTCATCAGTGGGATGTAGTCTCTTTCAAAAAATCTGACTGGGTCATTCTCGATTTTTTCTCTAAGTCTAGTTTGCTCTTCAAGAACTGCAAATGGGGTTGCTCCGAAGGAGCCATGATTCAGGAAGCAAGTATCCTTTGAGAGAATCCAGTTCTCAGCAAGTTTGCTCCTTGGCGGCCTTTTCATGCCAACATCTCCGGGCTCCAATCCACGGGGTTGTTGGGGGTCCTGCCAAGCTCGCTCTCACAAGTCAGGACTAGGCTCTCCTCAATTCTCTCGTAGTCTATTGGGCGCCCCTGTTCATCTTTCTTGTAGCCCAAGTGGGAAAGGCTGGTGTGCGTGCCTGCGGGAATGCCGCAGCATTCCAATCCTTGAACTCTAGTCCCGGGCGTGTCTATGTTGATTGACATTCCATGGCGACTAACCCAGTGGAGGAACGACAGTCCGATCGAGCAAACCTTGTGCCCATCCACCCATGCACCCTGCATCTTCTCGTCCCTATAAGCAGAAATGCCACATTTGGCAAGAGCCGCAATCGCCCATTCCTCAAGCTTACCAATAATCCCCCTCACGCTCTGGTCCTCGACCCCCCATTTCACAATCGGGTATACGACAAGCTGTCCCGGGCCATGCCAAGTAATGCCTCCGCCCCTGTCTGTTAGGAACGTTGGGTATCCATCAACGACGACTTTGTCACGGACTGCTTTAGGTCCAATTGTCACTACTTCTGGGTGCTGAACGAAGATCAAGGTGTCTCCAATCTCGCCAGAAATCCTCTTTTTTTGCAGATCTTTCATCAAATCATACATTACTCGATAGTCTACTATTCCACACCTTAGTACGTCGATTTCACCCATTCGAACCCTCAACTGATGTGGATGGCATGTCCTAGGGTCTTGAGTACGCTCTCGTGGAATGCTTCGGACATCGTTGGATGGGCATGCACGGTCCCGGCAACGTCCTCGAGTAGGGCTCCCATCTCAAGAGCCAAAACGAATTCAGAGTGCAACTCTGCTACGTGGCTGCCCACTGCCTGGACTCCCAAGATTACGTGATCTGACTCCCTGGCAGTCACTCGGATGAAACCTCCAGTTTTCTCGGCTTCTAGACTCAAGGCCCTGCCATTTGCAGCTAGTGGGAACTTTCCAACTATGATTTCCTCGCCCCTTTCTTTTGCTTCATCGGGAGTTAGTCCGACAGAAACAATCTCCGGCTCCGTAAATACAATGGCAGGGATGGCCACTTTGTCGAATTCTCTTTTGTGGCCCGCAATGATTTCTGCGACCATCTCCCCCTCTGCACTAGCCTTGTGGGCAAGCATCGGCTCGCCCGCGACATCACCAATTGCAAATACTCCGGGGACAGATGTTCTGCATTGCCTATCGGTTCTGATGAATCGCCCAGAGCCATCCGTCCTTACGCCAGTGTTTTCCAGGCCCCAGCCTTTCGTATTTGGTTTCCTTCCGACCGTTACTAGGACCTTGTCCACCTTCGCCTTATGTTCGACTCCATCTTTCTCGAATGTCAACTCTGCCTTCCTAGATGCTCCGCTACCTTTGATTTTGACACCCCTTGCCAGGGAATCAGTATGGACTACAACTTTGTGTTTCTTCAACCATAGCTCCAGCGGCCTTCTAATTTCTTTGTCCATTATTGCTAAGATGCTACTCATCCCTTCAACGACAGTAATTTCTGAACCCAGCTTTGCTAGCGCGCACCCCAATTCTAGACCAATATAGCCCCCTCCGACAATTGCAACACTCTTCGGCAATGATTCCATGTCCAATGCCCCAGTTGAGGAGAGCACAAACTCCTCGTCACATGGCATGAATGGCAAATCTATGGGACTAGAGCCAGTAGCGATGATGACGTTCTCCGCCTCTATCTTCAAGCTGCCCCCGTCAGTTTCTACAGTGCAACTCTTGGGGCCATCGAAACTTGCCCATCCCTTGATCAAGTCAGCGCCAGCTGCTTTCAGCAGGCCCTCGACGCCCTTGTTCAACCTATCAACAATTGAATCCTTCCAAGACACTAGCTCTCTCATGTCAACTTCAGCTTGGCCTTTGACTGATAGGCCCATGTGACCTCCATCAGAAGAGTGCTGCCGAAGGGACTCAAACCTCTCCGCTGCGTGAATTATTGCCTTGCTGGGAATGCATCCCCTGATTAGGCACGTCCCTCCGGCTTTGTCTCCCTCGACGACTATTGTATCAAGTCCTAGCTGTGCTGCTCGAATTCCTGCAACATAACCGCCTGGCCCGGCACCAATTACCAAGACCTGGCACTTTCGTGATTCTGACATTTGAGTACCTCACATGAAAATGAGTGCCGGATTCTCCAGCATTCTCCTGAGGTGCTGAATCAGGGAGGCCCCATCTGCCCCGTCAACTACTCTGTGATCAAAGGCGCTTGAAAGGTTCATTATTCTCCTAACGACTATCTGACCTTCTCTGACTACCGGCATCTCTCTGGCTTTGTGAATGCCAAGGATGGCAACTTCTGGGTGGTTGATGATGGGGGTCGCTCCCAAACCGCCCTCCCTCCCCAGGCTTGTAATCGTGAAAGTAGAACCAGTAAGCTCGTCTAGGCTAGCGCTCCCATCCCTTGCAGATCCGGATACTCTCTGCATTTCTGATGCTGCGTTCCAAATATCCATTGCCTCGACGTGCTTAACCACGGGGACGTACAAACCTCGCTCGGTTTGAGTTGCAATCCCCAGGTTGACAGCCCCCTGTCTGTTTACTACTCCCCCTTCGTCATCGAAGTGTGCATTGCATTCAGGATGCTCAGGCATGATCTTCGCAAGTGCCAGCATGATGAATGGCAGGTACGTCAACTTAGGTTGAGTCTCATCTTTTGTCCCGTTGAGGACTTGCCTCAAAGCTTCTAGCTCAGTAATGTCTACCTCTTCGAAGTATGAGAAGTGTGGAATCCTACTCTTGGATAGGCTCATCTGCTCAGAGATCTTTCTCCTTAGTCCGACAACCTTCACGGGGGTAACTTCGGTTCTCTTTACCGAGTAGGCAAGGGGAGGGGCACCTGAAATTGCACCACCTGCGGCTATGAATGCATCCAGATCGGCATGCCTGATTCTACCAGCAGGGCCCGAGCCTCTAACGGCCGATAGATCGACGTCATTTTCTCTTGCCCGCTTTCTCACTGCAGGACTCGCCAGAACTCCACGAGTTGCGGTTTTAGATGACTCCTTCGGGGTCGGAGCTGGCGCTGGGGCCGGGGCGGGCGCCGGGGCCGGAGCTGGAGCCGGAGTGGGAGGGGAGGGCTCAGATTCTGACCCCACTTCGTCCAAATCCACCTCACTAGCGGAAACTCCCTCTCCAGTGCTGATCTCGAGTAGTGTTGTACCTACTGCAATCATGTCACCAACCCCTCCGCTAAGGGAATCAATCACCCCGCTTGTTGGGGATGGAATTGTCACTGTTGCCTTGTCAGTCATCACATCGACAAGAGGATCGTCCTCGGAGACCGAATCCCCTACTGAAACGTGCCATTGGACCACTTCTCCTTCAACCACTCCTTCACCGATATCGGGCAACTTGAACACGAAATTTCCCATCTCATTCCTCCTGTGTTTTCACTATCGCCGCTGCGATTCTAGATGGCCCGGGCATGTAATCCCATTCAGTAGTATGGGGGAAAGGTGTGTCCCATCCAGTCACCCTCTCGATTGGTGCTTCTAGGTGGTAGAAGCACCTTTCCTGTACCGAAGCTGCCATTTCCGCCCCGAATCCACTTGTCTTAGGTGCTTCATGCACGATCACGCACCTACCTGTCTTCTCGACCGAACGCACAACTACATCCTTGTCCCAAGGCACCAGAGTCTGCAGATCGACCAGGTCGCATGATACTCCGCTATCTCTTATTGCCTGTTCACAAACATGAACCATTGCGCCCCATGAGATTACCGTGCACTCGTCTCCTTCTAGAGCCAACCTTGCTTCTCCAAGTGGGATTCTATACTGGGCCTCAGGAACTTCTGCTTCTGGGTGTTCGGCCCAAGTTGGTACGTTGTGAGGATCCCCATAGAATGGTCCTCGATAGCACCTTTTAGGCTCGAAGAAAACAACAGGATCATTGCATTCAATTGCACTAATCAGCAGTCCCTTTGCATTGTACGGGGTCGAGCAGTAAACTACCTTTAGTCCTGGAGTGTGGGTGAATTGTGATTCTGGCGACTGTGAGTGGTGGTGTCCGCCCCTTATCCCACCTCCAGCAGGAGTCCTTAGAGTGACAGGGGACCAGAACTCCCCTCCAGACCGGTGCCTAACCTTTGCCATCTCATTCACAATCTGATCGTAAGCAGGAAAGATATAGTCAGCAAACTGAATTTCAACTACTGGCCTTAGGCCATTCAGACCCATTCCAAAAGCAGTTGCAGCAATTCCTCCCTCAGAGAGGGGCGTATCAAAAACACGATGATTTCCATGTTTCTCTTGCAACCCATCAGTTGTTCTGAAAACCCCTCCAAAGTACCCGACATCTTCTCCGAAGACGACAACATTCGGATCGCCATCAAGCATATTGTCGAGAGCGCTGTTAAGTGCTTGGATCATATTCATGTTGGCCATATTACTCACCCATCATCTCGTCATGCTGCTCCCTAAGGTGCCAGGGCATCTCTTCGTACACCTCTGTGAAAATTGTATCTGCAGAGGGGTATGGCCCATTGGCCAGATCTCCGAATTTTACAGCCTCCCTGTATGCTTCAACAACCTCTGAATCAATTCTTACTTCCAACTCCTTTTGCTGATCCTCACTCCACTCTCCAATATTTATCAGATGTTCTTTCAGCCTAACAACCGGATCGCCACCTGGCCATTTGGTATGTTCTTCCTTGGGGCGGTATCTGCTGGGGTCGTCACTGCTGCTATGTGCCCCAGTCCTATATGTCAGGACCTCGATGTGAGTAGCCCCAGAACCTGCAGCAGCCCTCTCTCGTGCCCACTTGGTTACAGAATAGAGGGCCAGGAAGTCGTTCCCATCCACTCTAATGGAGGCAAGCCCAAAGGGGATGCCCCTGGATGCGAAGTCCCCCATTCCAGTAGCGAAGTTGGAATGAGTAGAAATTGCCCACTGGTTGTTTACCACGTTCAGAATCACAGGGGCTTTGAAAACACTTGCGAAGTTTAACGCGTAGTGATAGTCTCCCTCTGCGCTTGCTCCGTCGCCTATCCAAGTAATTGTTACTTCGTCTAGTCCTTTGTACCTTGATGCTAGGCTGACCCCTACTGCCTGGCTGAACTGAGTACCCACGGGGCTGGACACCGAAATGAACCGCCCCTCACGATACGAATAGTGCACTGGCATTTGTCTTCCTTTGATGTTGTCTTCCACATTTCCAATGCAGTGGCAAATCATGCTAACCATATCCCTGCCCCTCACGAATTGAGCACCCGGTTGCCTATATGTGGGGAAAATCCAGTCTTGCTCTTCTAAGGCCATTGTTTGAGCTATGGCAACAGCCTCCTCTCCCAACGAACGCATGTAGAATGAAAGTAGACCAGTCCTCTGCATTTTCATCATCCTATCATCAAATATCCTCAATCTGACCATATGTTCCAAACCGGTTCTGAGTTGATTGGCAGTAAGCCCCGGATCCCACTCTCCGGAGGCATTTCCTTCGTCATCAAGTACCCTAACTAGCCCACTTGCCAACTCTACGGTATCTTGGAAATGACAATTCTTGGGATTTGGCCTAGGCAAATCGCCGGGTTTCCATGTCCAACTTTCGAAACTCGCTTCCTCGCCCGGCCTGAATGGCGCATCGGGAACATCTATTCCTTCCCCGCTACCCTTGGACGCCACGATTTATCCCTCCGCATATCATGAATTATCAACCTCTGCAGTAACCAACCTCTTATTTGACAGAATGTGACTAACTGCGGAACCAGTAGAGTCTCGAGTTACCACCGGTTCCCCTCCCACGGCCTCCTCCCAAAGAAGACCAGCTCTGTAACTAGACCTAACTAGGGGCCCACTAGCCACGGCACTAAATCCGAGATCCCTGGCGAGGCTATCCCAATCTGCAAACATTTCTGGTTCGGGAAATCTGTCCACGGGCAGGTGCCTGAAGCTAGGTTGTAGGTATTGGCCAAGGGTGATCATGTCAACTCCTGCCTCACGAATCATCCCCATTGCCTCTTCTATCTCTTCATCCGTTTCCCCCAGTCCGACCATCAGACTAGTCTTGGTAAGTAGATCCGGGCGAATCTCCTTTGCCCTCTTGAGTATCTCTAGTGATTGTTCGAATGAGGCCCTACGATCCCGTACAATGGCGTCTAGACGTGGCACACACTCGACGTTGTGCGCGAATACTCTCAAAGGCAGACCGTGCAGCATTTTACCAAGAGCCTCAAGATTCCCGTCCAGGTCAGAACAAAGTAGTTCTAATCCTACTCCGGGGTTCCTCTCGGAAACCTCTACAATGCAATCCCTGTAATGCATTGCACCTCCGTCTTGAAGGTCATCTCTGTTCACAACAGTAATTACGGCATAGCTCAAACCCATCTTGAAAACTGCATCGGCCAACTCTTTGGGCTCTTTTGCATTTAGTTCCGGAGGTGTCTTCACAGTACCTACTGCGCAGAATCTACACCCCCTGGTGCAAACTTCTCCAGCCACCATGAACGTCGCAGTCCCCCGCCCCCAGCAATCGTGAACATTCGGACACCGTGCCTCCTCACAAACGGTATTCAATCCATGAGCCACCACATTTCCCTTGGTGCCGTTGTATCTGGTCTGCGCCAGACCTGTCGGAAGAGTAGTCTTGAACCATGAGGGGAGTCTCTTTCTCAGGCCTTTCCGCTTATCCAGAGGGCCAATCGAACCTGTACTGCCACAACCTCCAGACGCCTCTGTTCCGGAATCGATGATTGGCAATCGCCTCTCCATCGTTATCAGCGGATAGAAGAACGACATTAACCGTTCTCATTGTGAAGTCCCACTTTTTGTAAGCAATCGGTAAAGTGTGTGGTCCCCTGCGGAATGCATGCGCGGAACAGTATTGGTAACTGGGGGGGCCAAAAGGATAGGTCGAGAAATTTGCCTGAGGCTATCTCAAGAGGGTTTCCCAATAGCTATTCACTACAGAAACTCTGAACAGGAAGCAAACCAGCTCGTAGGAGAGATTGAGTCCAATGGTGGAAAGGCAACTTCTATACAATGCGATCTTGGTGATTCCGATTCCGTTAGGGGATTGATTCACAAGGCAAATGAATCTCTTGGAGCGGTAGTTGGGCTTGTCAATAACGCATCATTATTTTCTTTCGACAGCATTGACAACCTCTCAGAAGAAATGTGGATACAACACATGAAAGTAAACGCCTTCGCCCCCCTAGTCTTAATCGGCGAACTGTCGAAGCTGGCCGAAGAGAACTCTTGGGTGGTGAATATTTTGGATTTCAAGGTCGAATCTCCAAATGCAGACTATCTTTCATACACCAGTTCAAGATTCGCAATGTACGGTCTGACTTCCGCGCTGGCAATTGATCTAGCCCCAAGAATCCGAATTAACTCCGTTGCACCTGGGCACGTACTCACTAGTGACGTTCTAGATTCGGTTTCACTCAAGGAGGTCCAATCTCAATCCCCACTTGGTTTGGGACCATCCGCAAATGACGTTTCCGAGTCAGTTTTATTCTTGGCTAACTCACCTTCAATTACGGGACAAACAATCTTCGTAGATTCAGGAGAGCGATTTAGGCAGATGGATAGGGACCCCGCATTCGACAAGGAGAGAATAGATTGACAAAAACCACCTCGTATCTTAGTTCCATTGTGGGAAATCTCGATTCTAATGGGTGGACAACATTGCGCCTTGAAGAAGTGGTCATTGATCTAGACATTGGCGCGCATGATTATGAGAAGGGCGTGAAGCAACCGATAAGATTCGATATCGAAGTCCTGCTCGAAGGAGCAGAAACCCCAATAAACGACCATATTGGAGATGTGCTAGACTACGAATACCTGTACAACTCAATAGAATCCGCTACATCTCAAAGGAACACCCTGATGGAAACCATTGCATCTTCAATACTGGAAACAATTCTGGCTCCGGAGAATGTTGTAGCTGGAGTAGTATGTATGACCAAGACCTCTCCCTTGAGATTTGATGGCAAGTTTGGATGCACTATGGGTCGAGTAAAACCCGGTTTTGAGAATTAATGGTGCAGGGGATGGGATTCGAACCCATGAAGCACTAAGCACCGGAGCTTAAGTCCGGCCCCTTTGACCAACTCGGGTACCCCTGCAGACCAACGAGCACCGACTTTCGATTTCAACCGAGCGGACGATAACGTGCAATAACCGATGCATCAACTACTCCAATCTCCCGAACTCTTTAACATCCCGGATGCGGCGCACAATCGTGCGAAATCGCAACCCCCACCCATCTGTTCGTCAAACTACGCTGGTTTCGATATCATTGGCGTTATTGATGCTCATTCCATCCGGGTTTGATTTGGATACCTCAGAACTTCCCGACTATCGTGCATACAACGCCTCCGAAAGTGCACCAGACGCCAACTTGTACAAATTGTATTTCGTACAACCAGGTCAGAATCAGACTGCTGGAATGGACGGGCTAATCAGCACACAACCACCCGAGGGCAACCAGGACCAGGAAGTGGCAAGCGCCTTGGATGACGACGTCCAATTCATGACAATTTCATTGATGTCATCGATGGAATTCTTTGGAAGGAAGTTCCATGCAAATGACTCGTATTACATCCCTGTTGAATTGTTCCTAAAGTCTGAGGGGTCCCAAAATTCAAATGTCGATTGGACTGTTTCCATTATGACTTCCGAGAGGACGATCGGGTCTACGACCTACTCGGGTTCGGTTTGCTCTTCATCATTTGGCAGCAGCTGTGACTTCGATCATGAGATTATTGATGTCGGGATAGGAAACTCCGAATCATTCCAGGTAGGCAAGAATGAGCGTATGATAATTAGGGTTAGAGCCAGTATGTCTGGATGCGACAGCAGTGACAGCCCCTTCGGCGGATCTAGCTGTTCCGCGGATGTTGCATTCAACAACATTGACAACGAGCCAAACAAATTTTCCAAGATGGAAGCAAACGGAAATGCACTCATGAATAGCATCATTGTGGTACAGAGAGAGGGGGCAAACATTGCCGAGGGATCAGAGATAGACTGGTATCCAAATGATATTGTAGAGGATCGAAAAATGCAGTTTTCAATAGATGCAATCAGCGCATTTGGAAGGGCAGACATATCCAGAGTCGACATCCTAGTTAGGGATCCGAATTCTAACTACGTGGTCGATGAAAGAATCACCGGTGACATGGAGGAAATAGAGGACTCCAGCACGGGAATCTTTGGCAAATTCCTCTACACCTACGATAGTGGACTCCCACCGGGCGAGTACACGGTTTTACTTAGAGTTCGAGATGTCGGAGGAAATGAAATAGAAATCGAGCACGAACCAATCGAGATGCATCAGTTTGGAGTTTCAGTGAAGCATAGGTTCGATAGGTCAGTCGAATACTTCGCCCCAGGGAAGGTCACACCAATACCGATGGTTCTTGTTCACAGGGGGGACTCCACCAAGTCGATGAACGTCGAACTCGAGGTTCTGACCAATCTGGGGAGCTCTTGGTTGGTTGAGTTCGATTCTCCTGCAGGATACGAGCTGAGCTCCGGCGGGACCGTCATCAACCCAACAGTCACACTAACAGCCCCAGATGATCTGACCGGGATGCCGAAGAAGATTGAGATTCGGGCAGTCGCAGAGGCTGATGTAGAGGGCGTAATTTCTGTCGTCCATCAGGATACCCTGGTACTAAATGTTGAGAAGATTGACGTCTACCAACCTCCTGTAGTTTCGGTCTGGTCCGATGATCATAAAATACCGATAGCGAACTCTTCCAGGGGGGATGCCCTCGATTCTACAATCCCAAGATTTGCTGAGTATGGCGAATTTAACCCGTTCATTCTGGAGATCTTCAATACTGGTTTCGATGCTGACACATTCAGGATCGATATTCTCAAGCGCTCCAAATCAATATTCCAGTTGCACGACAATCAAACTGGACAGCGGATACTTCAAGACGAAGGGGATGGAACTTTCCACACCCCCCTGCTAGAGCGGCACAGCACCAAGGTACTGATTCTCGGGGTGAAGCCGAGCTTGGATAGAGAGGACGATGACATAGGGGAGATTGAGATAGAAGTTATCAGCGGCGGAAACGCCTCTACCTCAACCATTGTTTCATTCACTGTCCAGAGGACGTACGGAATTAGAGGAGAGGTTTCACAGGATTGTGACGGGACCCCCTTGGGTCATATGAAGGTGGCACTCTGTGCACCAGGGCTGGATAGGCCTGTCTTGGATTTCAGGGCCCGATTGACAAATAGTGAGACTGATTTGGAAGCAGCATCATGGTGGCTCCTACAAAACCCATCTTCATTGAAGGAAAATACAGATAGAAACTCTGCCTATGGCCAATGGGAGTTCAGAATAACTAACTCGGACGGGGAATCGGTCCCCAGGGTTTCGCTTGGCCCGGGTGACTTCACTGAGGTATACATCAGTGTGACACTGACTAACCAGGTGGAGGTTGGAAACCATACCGTTTTCTTGAGGATAGTCGAGGACATAGAGGACGACGAACCAAGATATTTCGACCTCCCAATGACTTTTGAAATCGAAGCCGACCAACCAATGTTGGAGATTGTTCAGGTTTCCCAGAACACTAAACTAGCACCGGGTAATGAATATTCAATCCAGATGAAGGTGAAGAACGAAGGAAACACCCCAATGACCGTTCTACTTGAAGCCGATGTAGAAGAAAGTGGGTGGGATGTGGGTATAGGCGGACTTTCAGGGTCACCTCTAATAGAAATTGAAGCGTTTGACGAGGCTACCTTCACTGTCGAAGTATCAGTGTCAAGCTCGGCTAACAACGGTGAATCAATTCCGATCACAGTCACTGCCACCCCACTGGATACGGAACAGAGTTTCTCTGAGTCTCTAACAGCTAAGTTCACCCTCACGGCAATAGTTGAGATAGGGTCATTCGTAGATATTATCGTAAACGAAATGGCGCATCCGCGACCAATTACTCTAGTAATGGTACTAGTCAGCGTCCTATTGCTATTTGCCGGCGTTCAGAGCAGGCTCAATAGGAGAAGGTGGGCGGCACAGATGAGGATGCTTGAATCCCTTTCCGAGGATGAGGTCATAGTCGAGGAACCCGCTCCCGACATCCCTGCGCCAGTCACCGTCGAGGAAGAACCAACGAGCGTGGATAGGTACGATGATGACGATGTCGAGCTAATGTAGTCTGCAAATGTACGAACGACGCTCCATTCTTCTTAAGACCCGGAGATAGCGGCCAACAGAACGGGACTGGCATACATGCATTTGGTTGCTTCAAATTACGAAGACTCTGGGGTCATAGCAAAGAAGAGATCCGCTTCACTTCTGACCTTCTTGCTAGTAATGTCCGGAATAGTATCTATGCAGTTAGCAGCATTCGAGGTTTCTGCTACTGTGAACGATCAGGATGCCGATGGCCTCCCATATGGTATTGAGTTCCTTATCAACACCCAGCCCCAGGATTGGGATTCTGATAATGACGGGCTTCCAGATGGATGGGAGTGGCAATATGGCTTAGATCCCCTATCTTCTTCTGGAGACAACGGCTCCACGGGAGACCCTGACTCCGACGGGCTCACAAATCTGAATGAGTATCTTTACGGAATTCCTTCTGGTTGGGACGAGCCTTCAACAACAAACATTCTCGACAATGGGGTTTGGTGGAATGGGACCATACCCGTGTCAAACTGGGACGAGGAGAGTGCCATGCAGGTGATACAGGGTTCTGGGTCGGACGGTGCAGATGAGGATCCAGTAGGGAACATATGCGCCGACACTTTCGACAATGATCACGATGGGATGGTGGATTCCAATGACCCCGACTTCGATGGCGATGCAGATTGCAGCTCAAATGATGACGACGGCGATGGAATAGAGGACGAGGACCCAAATGGTTGGGACACCGATGGCGATGGAATGCCAGATGGGTGGGAGGCTGCAAACGGCCTGGACCCGACATCAAACTCAAACCAAGATGGGACCTTCGGCGATCCAGACTTAGACGGATTATCAAACATTTACGAGTACGTCAACCCTGCTTGGGGAACTAGGAATGGTTCAACATTCCCGCCCACACAGTACTTCAGACCGGGTCCAATCAACATGACGGTAACCGAGTCACCATGTAACCCAGTACTTTCGCTTGGCCCTGGGGGCTGTGGAATTTTCACCGCTGAAGTCGATGGAATTACCCAGACTGACCCTCAGAACAACGATACCGATGGGGATGGGCTCAATGACTCTCTAGAGGCGCTCGTCTTGCTTACTGACCCGACCTCTCCCGATACCGACTCGGATGGAATTCTCGACGGAATAGAATACAATGGCTCATATGGAGATCCTGCACAGGGTTCGGACCCCAGGAGTAACAACACGGATGGGGACCATTTGGACGATGGTGATGAAGATCTGAACGGCAACGGGGTGATTGATGACGGCGAGACGGACCCTACTAGGATTAATGACGAGGGTGACTTCGACCAAGACGGCCTTCAGAACTGGGAGGAGAACAACTCCTGCACGCTATGGGACGTATTCGATTCAGACGGAGGCGGGATAAGTGATGGAGACGAAGGATTCCCCGGACAGACAGATCCGTGCACTTCCATTTTCGAACTAGTCTTCACCATCATTTCATGGGATGGCGATGCAGATACGCTGACCATCAATTCAACGGTGGGGATAAATCCGGACCCTGTTGATTGGAGGGGAAATGCGCCAATGGCTTACTTCGTATCGCCTAATGGTACGCGAACCCCATTCAACTATGACTCAATGGAGGATCCAGCCTTTCTGAAGGGCGTGGATACCGAACCTCCAGTTGGAGCAGCAACGATCCTATTCATCAACGGGTCTTGGTGCTGGGATGCTTCTGCCAATGCAACCAATGACCCGTGGTGCGATGATGACTACAAGGACTCGGACGGGGATGGGCTCGCAGACTGGGAGGAATTGACGGCAGCATGGGGCTATCTTTCCGACCCGAACCTCTACGACACGGACGGCGATGGGGTAAACGACCTCTCGGAAATCCTCAATCTAACCGACCCAAGAGAGCCTTGTCACAACCTCCTAGATACCGATGGGGACGGTTTGAACAATTATTTCGAAAATACCACCGGTTGCTCAATGATTTTCGGTATCGGAGGGAATTTAACTTCTGACGTATGGTTCACTCTTTGGAACGTGGCAGACTCCGACAATGGAGGGGTGGAAGACGGCCAAGAATATCTCGATGGGACTAACCCTCAAGACAATCCTGATGACGATATCAATCCGCTCGACACCGATGGAGACGGAATACCCGATCTAATCGAGCAGGACCTTGGCACCGACTGGTTAGATCCGGATTCTGATGGGGGAGGGGTGCCCGATGGTGAAGAGTGCACAGAGGATTTCTGGGTTCTGGATTGTGTCGGATCACCCAGTGACCCGTTCAACCCCCTTGACGATATACAGGGAAACTCGCTAATGTTCACGGCTTCCAATAGTTCCGAGGGTCTTGACCCTACCATCAAACATTACTGGCGATGGCACACATATGACTTCTACACGGGAGTCTCTTGGGGAGTGAATAGTACCCTTGTGGGAAATACCCAAGTTACCCCGTCATTCTCCACAGAACAGGGCATAGCAGACCAATCATTCTGGAATCACTCCGGGCCATTATCATGGGAGATTGTTTTTGATGAGGCTGGATACATCAGTCCCGGACAGGAACTTATTCAACCTTTCAATGTGGTCAATTTCACGACATGGGTCGACGATTCAGCCGGTCTTAACTTCTCTAACTACACTAGAGACATAATAGTCGACAGTGCTGTCATTCAGGCCCTCTATGTCAATGCTCCAGAAGTGATATTGTCTGCTGAAATCCGAGAGAATTCAACATCCTTCGCAGATTCCGATTACGGCAAGGACCTGCCGGGGGAATTCATGAATAACGCAGGTTTTGTCACTAACCTAACTCAGGATGTTCTCGACCAGTCAGGGGCAATATCTGCTTGGGACAAGGTCACAGCAATCCAGGATTTCATAGTCAACGGCAATGAAACATTCACCTTCCTGAGGAATCACGACGGTTCAGGAATGCAAAGTGGCCTTGGGGCCGATAGCGACGTAACTCATTGGATTCTGAACTCTTCCAGAGAAGGGGACTGCGATGAGTTCACTTCGGTATTCGTTACGATGCTGAGGATAGCAGGAATTCCCGCACGCAAGGTCACTGGATTTTCCGGAGGTTCATGGGATGGTAAGGCATTCAACGTATATGGAAAAGACTTCACCAGGTGGGCAGAGGTTCATCTGCAGACCAATCAGAATCAAGGTGAGCTAGATTTGGGATGGATCCCCTTCGAAGCTTGCCCAGCGATGTCCGAAGTAAGTGTCCAAGTTGACTCTTGGGGGCCTATTTCTGTTCAGAGGAATACATCGGAATCAGAAACAATCTGGGTGGAGGGGACCTTGCAGTTTGTGGAAAACCAGACTCTAGTTGAGAACATCCCCCTCTCAATGTACTTGGTCGAACCCAGTCAATCCGGGGATGTGCCCGGTAGTGCCGCCATAATCGAGCACATGGTTGCAAATGTGACGACGGATGAAAATGGTTCATTCAATCTAACTGGCCTACCTTCACAAATAATTCAACCAGGATTCGGATCCTTGGTAATTCTCACCACTGAGATGGGTTATGTTGGCACGCAAGGAATCTCTATGCCGTGGCAGGTGAATATCACAGATAACGTATCTCTTTCGATTGCCAGTCCAATCCCAATAGGGCAACCAATGTTGGGGATCGGAGTCAACTCGTCAATAACCGGTCAACTTGCTTGGGCAAGCTCGCCTTTCTTGGACCCTTCAATTGTGGATGACCTACAGGTCGTCCTGAACTACTCTTCTGACGTAGATGGAGAGGTATCGATTGTTTCTGGAGTGTCCGGAGGGGGTTACTATGAGTTTATTGTACCAATAGACGAGTCTGAACCACTGGGCTTAATGGATGCTGCCATAACATTCCAGGGGTGGCATTTCGAGGATCTGAACAATGCAACCCCTCCTTCATACCACGCCCTTCCGGAGACTATGGAATTCAAGATCAACATCACCCTTTCCCCAGATCTAACAGTGGAGGTCCATTCCCAAGGGGCGAATAATTCGATTCTTGAGATTGGGAGCAATATCTACCTGAACGGAACAGTACTCAGCAGGGGCCCATCACCCACTCCCCTGAATGGGACTCTGATTCTGGAGATGCGTAGGGCCGATCTCTCCGGCCCCTTCCAAGTGTTGACATCATGGTATCTCAATAACTCCTCATGGGGTGCTAATCCAGGAGATTTTTCCATTATTTGGCCATTCTCCGCTTCAGAAGTACCCATTCCCGCGGGACCAGTTGATGTTCGCTTGCAGTTCGACTCCGATGAGCTTAATTCCAATGATCAGGAGCAATTTTCCGATACATACGGAATTCGTAGTTTCGTTGTTTTCGACTACGAGCTTCCCTTTGCAATTAGAGGCAGGGAGTATGCTGTCGACGTATTCCTGGAAGATCACACAGGCTCGTCATTCGCTCAATTCGATGGCGATTTTTCCTTGGTTTTCGATGGAGATCCTGTTTGGAATGAAACAGATCCAGAATCTGGCAGGGTGACCCCAACATTCACTCCGCTATTCGCCACGATACCCGGGGACTATGACTGGAACCTCAGTTATGGCGGCTCCACTTGGCTCAGCCCCAATTCCACATCCGGCTCCCTGAGGGTCAGAGGGATGGGAAATGCATCTGCAAGCCTCGCTAACGATTGGTCAGTCAGGGGATCTACAAACTGGATCTCTGGTTTCGCAAACGATATGGTGTTGCTGAATCAGATTACCGGCAACAATACTTCCGTGGCAGTTCAGCTTCTGATGCCCTCTACCCTCCCCCCCACTCCTGGCGGCTTCCCATCAGCCGGCCCCGTCTACAACATCGCAAATGGCTGGGTCGATGAAACTACAGGGGCATACAACCTTTCATTTGAGATCCCACAGGGAGTTCCCTCTGGCGTATACGAGATTGATGTCACACTGAGCTTCTCTGGAAACCCCCCAGAAGGAGGGAGCTACTACAATGCAGGAAACCCAACAACGATCAGTTTGGGTGTACAGACTGAGTTTGTAGTAGAAACCGAGCCCCAGTCTTCGATTGTTACTGCCGGAGAAGAATTGCTCCTCCAATCAACCGTTACAGATGTGGAGGATCCCGAAGCAGAACTGTCTGGGGTTTCTCTAGATCTCTACTTCGACTGGGGCGGTCCACTTCAGTCAAAACTTCAGTCCGGAACAACAAATTCTCAGGGAGTAGTTTCCTTCGACCCAATTGTACCATCTTCGGCCCCTCCTGGTTTCTATGTCATCAGGGTGCACGCTCCTGACGATCTTACAGACACCCTCGAAACTCCCGATGCAGGAAGATGGCTTGGAAACGAGAGTCTCGCCAATCTAACAGTCCAAGTTGCTAGCTCGGTTGATATTCTCTCAATCCCTTCGCAAGTGACTGCTTTGCAGTCATTCAACCTAGTGGGCAATGTGATGGATTCGGTCGATGCCAATAGGACTGTTGATGGCCCAGTCGGGATTAGCGTATTCTTCCTAGACGAACCCGAAGAACTTCTGATAGATAACCAAACTACGAATATGACAGGTGCGTTCAACCTCACAGTCCCAACTGATACTCTTGGCAACGGCGTCCTCAGAGGTGACAGGACCGTTGTAGTGAGTGTAGTAAACGGTTCGACACCATTCTACTTGACTGGCAATGGGGATGCATCAATTCTTGTCGTTGGAGTTTCTCAATTTATCGATTCTAATCCGTTCGTGAATACCATTGTGGACAGGGGAGAATCAATCACCATCGCCACTAGGCTTGTTGAGTTCAGCAACAACGAGGGTCCACTTTCGGGTTTCGAAGTATTGGCGCTTTTCCATGACACTTGGCTAGAACCTGGAATTACAGCTTCCGATGGCAGTGTCTCCTTCGATTTCGAAGTACCTCATGAACACCCACTAGGGCTCGTGAACATTACCTTCGTATTCAACGGATCAGTCGATCTCCACCAGGCCGTGCAGGTCCTGAATACCGTCACTGTCAGGTCTCCGGCCACCATGGTCATCGATCCGATTACCGCGAACCCACTTCCGGGAGAATTCTTCAACGTCACCGGCTCTTTGACATCAAGCAACGGTTCTGGTCTATCTGATAGTTCTGGCAACCCCCTGAATCCAACCTTGACATTCTCTATTGATGATGAATCTAACACTTTCACAGTCTCCCAAGTCACATTCAATGCCGATGGAACATGGCTCGCTGAACTGAGGCTGGACCTATCCTTCCCCCGAGGCCCACATGGTTTGGAAATAACTTTCACCCCACAGGTGACATATTTCACCTCTGCATCTGGATTTGCTACATTCGATAGCAGGGGCTTTTCGGTTCTCAATATTGAGAGCCCAGATGACCTTGATCCCGACAACAGGACGATCAGGGGGGATACTTTCGACATCTCTCTTTCACTGATTGACAACTCAGGAGGCCCCGTAATTTCCGCCACTATTGTGGTGCGAATCGACAACCTCACTGTATGGGGCGGTTTGACCGATTCGAACGGAACAGCCTCTGCATCAATACTGGTTAGGCCTGACAGAAGTCCCGGGCCCATGGTGGTAACAGCAACATTCTCCGGAATAAATGGGACAATTGGCCTTATTGGCGATGAGTCTTGGACCAGGGTCGTTGTCCTGGCACCTACCGAACTAGTCCTGAAAGAAGCTTCTTCCCCATCGATAGCCGGTGAAACGGTAACCCTCATCGGTTCACTATTGGACGAAAGGGGGCAACTACTGATGGCTGATGGAAACTCTAGCGGGGGGCTGATACATCTGTACATCGATGGGATCGACGTCGGCCCTTCTTTCGTCACCTTCTCCAACGCTACCACTGGGCAATGGGTCATCACGTACCAAATTCCTTCAGAAATGGACTTCGGATCTCACACTGCTCGAGTAGATTTCCTCGGAGGCTTCTCTTGGGTTGATCCCATGGGACAGGGAGATTCCCTCAATCCAGAGTACTACTTGGGGTCATCAGACTCAATGGAGTTCAATGTGACACAACCTACCCAGGTGGTAATTTCCACCCCCCCTGCAGAGATTGACAGAACAGATGTGGCACTAGTAGAGGGCGTGCTGACGGATGGAGTTGGCAGGCCCATACCAAGTAGGGACCTCATCATGTCGGTGAACGGGCAGGAGATAACTGCATTATCTGTCGATGGAAACGGGTCTTTCACAGGTTTCGTCCCAATAGCATCTGACATGACTCTCGGGCCAATGATAATCGGAATAGAGTTCGCCGGAGAAGATTTCCTTCTACCTTCAGAATCATCCGTTGTTTTCACGGTCTTCTCTCCAGTTTTCGTCACAATGGACCAGATTGGCCCAATCGCTGTAGGGGATGACATGTTGATTTCCGGTTCTGTAAAGGACAACTTGGAGGATGGTTGGCTAGGCAGCCAAACAATAGAGATTTTCGTCGATGGAGTTCTAGTGGGAATTACTAGCAGCCAGGAAAATGGAAATTGGTCTTTGGAATGGACAATCCCGGACTCCATGGATGTGGGGAACCATTCGATTTCTGCGATTTCTCCAGCCCAAGGATTCTACAGGCAAGGGGCCACAGAGGCAAATTTCACTGTGTCTTACCACACCTCAATTTCACATCAGGTCGAGCAGACTTATGTCACCAGAGGGGGGAATTGGAACTTCAGCGGTAGGCTTTTCGAATCTGACACCGGTTTTGAGCAGGGTCTCGAAGGGAGGGAGATTTCAGTCCTGTTGGATGGGAGTCCCGTTGAACTGGTCGTTACCGAGGAGGGTGGTTTCTTCACATACAGCCACAGGGTGCAATACGCATTGGCGAGGGGATCGCACAACGTCTCTTTCAATTTCGGCGGCGAGTTCCTCTACCTCCCAACAGAGGGAGTCTCACAGGTCTTTGCACTGTCGGACATCATCATCGAGGTACAGCCGATTACTAACACGATCATCCGAGGCGATGCATCCCCCTCCAGCTCGATAATGTTGCAGGGGCTAGTAAGGGAAGTCGGCGGCGAATCAGCAATTTTCGCAAACCTCTCTATGAGTCTCGCATGGGGCGAATCGAACTTGCCAATTGTCTCTGGACCGTGGGCCAACCCGAGCACTATGAACTTCCAGATCAGAGCAAAGGCACAGGAATTCATGCATCCGGGAGAGAACATGATCACCATAGTGGTAGATTCCGATCAGTCGAGGTTCCTGAACGGGGTTTCCAAGGAAGTGGAGGTATTGGTGATGATTGAGGTTGACTTCGTATTCTCCGAATTGGACCTCTCGAACGGCCAGAGGCTAATCAGGGGCACTGTAAACGCGACTGCCAGGGATACCGGTGCACCCTTGGAGGGGCTTTCTCTTACGGCAAGCCTTGCGAATGGGAGCACCACTCACTTTTCGATTTCTAAGCTAACCGGCGAAGACGGGGTCTTCCAGTATGAATTCAAGTCCATGGCGCCACTGCCCCCACTGTCCGAGCAGTCACTTCCTCCAGAGGGGTGGGGGGTGCTTAGCGTGTTGATTAGCTCGGACTCTGAATTCATCGATCCGGGCAGCCTCGCTCTACTCCCCTCCACAGGCGTCGCCATAACTTACGAGAAACAAGAGGGGGACTCATTCTTTGGCAGCGCGACAGTCGCGTTCGCCGCTCTGGTGGTGGCAGCGATTGCCATTGCCATCGGAGCCTTGGCCTTCAACACCAAGAGGAAGTCAACAATCAGAGAACTTGCTAAGGTCCTGGGTCAGACCGTTGAGATGCTCGCATCTGGGGACGAGTATCGCCGCGCTATTTTCCTATGTTACGAAAACATGTGCTCGGTACTAATGCGCCGTGGCTTCCTCCGGAGGAACTTCGAGACAGTAAGAGAGTTCGAGCATGCAATCAGGGAGGCCCTGCCAATCAGCGAGCCTTCGTTGATTTCTCTGGATAGGATTTTCGAGGAGGCCAGGTACTCGAGCCACGTTCTTGGGGATTCTCACAGGGATAATGCACAACTAGCACTCTCGTCGGTGATGCAGGAGATAGAGGCGATCCAAGAAATTCCAAAGAGGGATATGCAGATTGATATTGGTGAGTGAATCAATCCAATTTGATTGTAATGAATTCCCCTTCCCAACTTGCCTGCGACACATTCCTTCCCATTGGAAGCCGGAATGACCTCAGTAATCCCCCGAATCTCTCCGGAGAAATCATTCTCACTATCTGAGAACCATCCTCAATCGCAGTATCCATCGCAAAATCATCTCTATTGGTAGTTGGCAGTGGCAGTCTGATTTCAGATTCCGACCATTCGCCACCGAACTCTGAAACGAACTCTCCGAGCGTAGAAACAGACTCGCTCAGGACCTTAGATTCAACATCAGATACGACCGATTCGTGCATCTCCCTTACTTCGGAGAGGTGAGGCAGCTCATTTAGGAAATGCCGATGCATGGACTCGGCATCTGTATCGAGGCCGACCCTCAGTTCGGCCAAACCCCCGACAGGTCCAATCTCTGCATCGGATCGAACTTCAACCCTAGTCCACTCCATGCATTGCCCAGTTGCCCGACTCGCATGAACCCATTGTTGGTCAGATCTCGAAAAACGCCTTGACTCGTTCTGCTGTTCTCTCGGGTTTCGATGTACGCATCTTCTGCATCTCAGGCATACAATTGCTCACTCTTCTTTCAAGAAGCCTCTTCTCTAGGAGAACCACAATAGCCCTGTCCTCACTTTTTCTGATTGGTCTTCCAAGAGCCTGCATTATACTATTAACAGCCGGCTGAAGGCTTGCGTAATTCCATGCTCTGTTCCTATCGAACTTCTTTGAATAGTACTCCATCAACGCATCTTGCTTAGCACTTGGTGGCGGCAAGGGAAGGCCCACGCAAACGAGGGCACTCAGAACATTTTCCGAGTAATCGACGCCCTCGGACAGCTTTCCACTAAGAACTCCGAATAGAGCAGCACCTCCCATTTGCTTATGCTCATAGAGTTTCGAGATCAAACTCTCTACACCCGATTTGCTCATCCGCTGCTCTTCTTTGAAAATCTTCTTCGGACTCCAGCTATTCTCAAATTCACCGTGTATTCTATCCAGCATAGAATAGCTAGGTGCGAAAATTGCAACATTCCCCTTCGTATTGTCTATTACCGACTTAATATGACCGATTATTGATGCAAAACTCGCCTCCCTTTCCGTGTACTTGCTTGTCACATCACTTGCAATTAGCACTGGCCTATTTCCCAAAGGGAATCCAGATGAGTACTCATTACATTCAGACCTGTTAATGGGGATGCCCAGGATCTCTGCGTACATCTCCGGTGGAAATAGGGTACCGGACATCAATATCGAACCAAGGCATTGTTCGAAGATAGGAGCACCAACTACACTGGGGTCGAGTAGGTGGCTAGTCACCCTTGGCTCATCGAGAAGCTCATCGAAGACTAAGGCCAATGCTGGATTTTTCCTATATCTGATACAAATTTCCAATATCTCGGCAAGCCTCGTACAGTCATTCTGCTCGTCTTCGTCCGAATCTTCATCTTCTTCAATAACGACTGACACCAACCTCGCAATCATCTTTCTCAGACGAGATATATCGTCCTCCGTTGACTCTTCTGGAATCTCTCCTATGGCATTCGAAACAACATCCAGGAATTCTTGAGTGGTAATTCTGATGTCATCGCCCTTTGTCCGTTTGTTCTCAGATTTCTTTTCTGAAAACCATTTGCTTAGGCCCGCGTCATCCCTCAATGCTTTGATTTGCATCTCCAGAAATTTAGCATCCCTAAGCTGATTTGATTCAGGGATTTCCATATCCGCCTCTCTTTTCTCCATGCCCTCTTTGTATTCTTGAACATCGGACAAAGCCCTTTGGAAAACCCTCTCCGTAATCCTTCTCTCTAGGCCACTCCTGACTCGATCTGGAAGGTTATGTGCCTCATCGATTATGAGAATTGTATTTTCCAAATCTACTCCCATCACAGGAAGGGAAGAATCTCGCACCCCCTCCACGAAAACATGGTTGTAGTCACACACGATTATCCTGGTATTTTTAGCCGCCTCTCTTGCAGTTGCCCATGCACACACATCCGTCTTACTTACTCTCTTTAGGACCTGATCAACATGTCTTGGCTCGGAGTGAATGTATCCCTCTAATTCCGCCCTCAGAAACCTCCTCTCCGACTCAGTCACCCCCACTTCACAATTGCATTTCCCCGTGCTTCTATCTACTACCTTGCACATTCCTTCCCTTCCAATTATGTCAACCACTTTGACCCTGGGAAATCCAGGAGGCAACCTCTTGTTGATCTCACGAATCGTATCAACAACTATCCTGTGTTGCGATTGCCTCCCGGTTAGAAACATTATTTTCGGAATTTCTGCATTCTCACTTTGATTCGCAGCATTGAGTGCAGAAGCCAGAGCAGCTGCAGTTTTGCCTATTCCAGTAGGCGCTGCCGCAAGTAGGAAACCCCTATTCTTCAATGCATCAATTCCATCAGATATCATCCCTATCTGAGATTCTCTTGGAGACTCATGAGCGAAGAAAAGGCTGCTACTGGACACACCTTCAGCAGACATGGAGATGGACTGGAGAATTGACCGTCCATAAGTTTGCATCCCAATGTTGAGCACCACATCTGGGAAGATTGGGGTTGCCCCGCACGCGTGGTGCGGGACGGTGTGTGTGTTGAGGTCTAGTTTTGTTCTGCTTTCCTGGGGGTACGTGGAGCTTCACTGGGGTCATAGCCAACTGCGTTACTCAGTTTCTTCGCCCTGTTCCTGATATTTCTTAGTCCGTTGCCAAATCTCTTGGCATCGTTTGATTGGTGGTTGGGGGAGCGGACATGCCGCCCCCCCGAGTCTTTTGTGTGCATCCCAACTTCGCCCATATCTCTCTCTCCTAAGCGTTTGAATCGTCATCGTGTCTGAAGCGCAACTCATCCATGCGCTTCCTAAGTAGGTCCACAACCGTGGCACCCTCGATCATCTCCTTGCGAATCATCTCCCTGGCCGATTGCCTAAGGACGACATCCGCAGGCTCGCCGACAATCTTGCAGTAGTCTCTCAGCCTGACGGTTAACTCCGGGCCAAGATCGACTTCTACACGATCACCCTTTCCAGGAAGTGGCGTGGACAACATCCTCCGAACCGCCTCTCTAATCACGTCAGATCTGTTCCTCATCCCATCGAAGCCAACGAGCCTGTCCAGCTCCAGCAAGTGGTCCTCTGGTATTCTTAGCGAGACCATTGGACTGTTGCCGGGCACCTGATGCTCCTCCTGAGTCTGCGAGAGACGCGTACAGGATATAATTGTATTGCAATTGAAATGCAAATGAATTACAATTATTTGATTATGAGAATTTCCTCTTCTTGGCTCTTACGAGCGATTCAAGGCACATGAGCGTCTCGCACCCTATGGTGAAACTGTGAAAGTCATCAATGATGCAATACACGGCCAATTCAAACTGGAGGGAGTTACTCAAGATCTCCTCTCCACCCCTGAGATGAATAAACTGAGTCACATTAAGCAACTAGGCTTAGCCCATTTGGTTTTTCCAGGAGCCCACCACACTAGGTTCGAGCACTCATTGGGAGCCTCCCACATCGCAGGCAGAATGGCGGACTCTCTTTCACTGGAAGATATCGACAAGGGAACTCTGCAAGTCGCTGCAATGCTCCATGATGTTGGACATGGGCCCTACTCGCATACATTGGAGCACATCCTGGCTGACAGGGGTGGTTTGGATCACATGGAGGTAACCAAAGGAATCATCCTTGGGGAATACGATGTAATCGTGGAAGGCGAGGGTGGGTCAATTGATGAAAGGAGATCTATCCCGGGAATATTGGAGGAAAACGACCTCGATCCAAAGCTAGTTTCGTCTTTGATTACGGGGCCTGATGCTTCTGGAACGGAGAGATCATTGTTGAGTTGGACAGAGGGGAGGGAGGATTTCTCGGGAGAAGATAAAACACTGGCTCAACTTGTTCACGGACCCGTTGACTGCGACCAACTGGACTATCTTTTGAGAGACTCTCATTTCACAGGAGTAAAGCACGGAGTAGTCGATCACAACCGTCTAATCGAATGCCTCCGCAGTCAGGGAGGAGACATCGTTGTCGAGCAGGGAGGACTGTCTGCACTTGAGGGCATGTTGATGGCTAGAGGCCTAATGTACAGCGCAGTTTACTTTCACCGAGTCACACGAGTTACAGAGGTAATGCTTTCGCGTGCAGTCGAGAGGGCAGGAGATGAATTGCCCAACTCACTCGATCTTCAGAGGAGGGTAGACGCAGAAATATGGGCGGCCCTTGACAAGGTCGGCGGCTTCTCAAGAGACATGATTACACGACTCAAGTATAGGAACTTGCTCAAAGTTTGCTTGAGTCGCAGGAGGGATGATCTGGGCCCAGAACAGATCGAAAAACTCGCATCAATAGCCAATGATATGGTCATCAGGAGGGAGATAGAGGATGACATTGCATTCCGTGCAGGCCTTGAACCGGGGTACGTCGCAATAGATGTGCCAAGCGTGAAACTACTTCTTTCGGAGCCTAGGATGGCTCAGGTCGATGTCAAGGTAGTCGGCGATGATGGGAAGACTCGGTGGCTCAAGGAGGTCACCCCTCTGGCAGAAGCCTTGAGAAAAAGGCAAGTTAGCCAAGAAGCAGTCTACGTAATGACTTTGTCAGGTAATGAGAAAAGAGTGGCTGAAATCGCTAATCAGATTCTGTTCTAATAACCCCTCTTTGCCTGATTGTACACTTGGAACATTCAAAAGGGGGACATAGTCAGGTGCGCTCGCCCACATCAGGGTACAACAAAATCGTTGGTGACCAAATGGACAATGCGATAAAATCAGTTTACGAGACAGTGAAAGCAAGAGACCCGGACCAGCCAGAGTTCCACCAGGCCGTAGAAGAAGTACTCGACAGCCTTGGTCCAGTGATTTCGGAGAACCCTAAGTACATCGACGTAGTTCAGGGAATGGTTGAGCCTGAGAGGGTTATACAGTTCAGGGTCCCATGGTATGACGATGGGGGAAATCTCCACGTGAACCGCGGATTCAGAGTTCAGTTCAATAGTGCAATCGGACCCTACAAAGGGGGCCTTAGGTTCCACCCAAGCGTCAATCTTTCAATTCTGAAGTTCTTGGGATTCGAGCAGGTGTTCAAGAACAGCCTAACTGGTTTGCCGATGGGCGGAGGAAAGGGAGGTTCTGATTTCAACCCCAAGGGGAAGTCTGACTCAGAGGTGATGAGATTTTGCCAGTCATTCATGAGCGAGCTATGGAGGCACATAGGGGCTGATCTCGACGTCCCGGCAGGCGACATCGGAGTAGGGGGAAGAGAGATTGGATACCTTTTCGGAATGTACAGGAAGATGGCTAACGAGTTCACAGGAGTACTCACGGGAAAAGGTCTCTCTTACGGTGGCTCTCTAATAAGGCCAGAGGCAACAGGATACGGGCTAGTTTACTTCGCAAGAGAGATGCTTTCTACAAAGGGCAAGTCGTTTGATGGCGCAACAGTCGCAATCAGTGGTTCTGGAAATGTTGCACAATTCGCTTGTGAGAAGGTCCTAGATCTGGGAGGGAAGCCAGTCACAATGTCCGATAGCAGCGGCTACATTTACGATCCATCTGGTATTGACCGCGAGAAACTTGCTTGGATAATGGACCTGAAGAACAACAAGAGAGGGCGTATCAAGGAATACGCCGATCACTTCGAAGGAGTTGAGTACACCGAATCAAAACCAGAGCCAAATCATAACGAACTCTGGAGCACTAACGTCGATGTGGCGCTTCCATGCGCTACTCAGAATGAAGTGAACGGTGCAGAGGCTAAGATGCTGGTAGAGAGCGGAGTCATTGCTGTAGCAGAGGGGGCTAACATGCCTTGCACCCCTGAAGCAGTAGAGGTTTTCCTCGAGCATGGCATCCTCTTCGCACCAGGGAAGGCTAGCAATGCCGGAGGCGTCGCAACATCCGGACTCGAGATGAGCCAGAATAGCCTGAGGATGAGCTGGCCCAGGGAAGAGGTCGATCAGAAACTAGAGGCAATCATGGTGAACATTCACAAGAATGCTTACGAGACAGCGGAGAAGTACGGCATGCCTGGGAATTACGTCGCAGGAGCCAATATCGCCGGTTTCTTGAAGGTCGCTGAGTCCACGATGGCACAGGGAATCCTCTGAATCTAATCCTCTAAGTCCTCTTCTCTCTGATTGTATATTGAGAATAGAAAGTAGCCACCAGCAGAAGCTGCAATTGTTAGGGCAATTAAGGCAGGGACGAGGGTGTTACTGCCTTCTTCACCGGCCATCGTCCAGTTCACTCTCTGACTTTCCATCTGACCTCCTCCGAAAGCAAACTCATCCACTAGTTGAGTGGGAGTTAGAATTCTGCACGAGATCGAGTCCTCCCCTGGGACCGATACCCTCCAACTGAAAGAAATCGTAACTTGCTCACCCGGACCAATGATCGAGTTGGGGAAAGACGGAGAGATTTGCGCAGTTGTATCTGTACTGACATCCTCGCAATTTATTGCCAATGATGCTGCTGCAGAGCCGGAATTAGAAATTATGGCTTCAACACTCACTGAATCGCCTACCGAGGCTCCGCTTACCGCCACATCTTCCCCGATCACGGTCAAACTACTCCACATCACCATCGGTATTCCGCTTTCGACCTTTACTTCAGAGTCCCAGGAAAGCTCGAATTGCCCTCCGCCATAGTCCCCTATGCCAGACTCCTCTGGATTCCATGCAGTTCTGTAATCAGTTATGGTCACAATCGCCTGTTCACTCCAGATTTGGTTTTCCTCCCAAGTGTTGTCCTCTGACCACGCTATTTCGACAACCCTCTCCCTTCCACCATCGATGAAGGAAACGCCCATTTCGCTACTGAAGTTTGAATAGCTGGGAAATTTATGCATCCCTGATATTTCGTACGTGACGAACATCGCATCGAATGAGAGGCTCTGCCCTGCTAACCTCCTCTCCCACTTGTCAGTCAAACCTCCCGTTCCACTCACATCATCTCCCCAGTTTATCGAAGAATATGCTGCTGCTCTGACATCATGATCGTCAGTACTATTCGAGAATTCTGTAAATCCGCCAAGGTTTATTCCTGCCATGTCGCTATTCACTAGGATAGGGCCAACACGGTCCATACTCGTGTCATTGATGTTTAGAGTACCAGATGAGGAAACTTGGCCTCCGAATATGGAGGAGGAGTCTGAATGCATGGAACCTTCAATTTCGATAGTGAATCCAGGCACACCATGGACCATCATATTCCTATGTGGAAAATCTGCAGCATCGGCCCAGACCCTTTCTTGGTCCTCCTTCTCAATACTGATCTCGCTAAGTGAAATTGGATGGCAAAGCGGCCCAGTCAACCCCACCCATGTATCAACAGGGCCGTTTCCGAGCGGGATGAAATCCTCATCTCCACTCAGATCCTTAGTTTCGTTACCAAAATGAGCAACTACGCCGTCCAGCGTGAATCCTTGAATCGGCCTCACATACATCCTAACATTCTGGTTGGAGGGTGACGAGGCCAATATTGCTGACCTGTTCCCTTCATCACAATATCCGAAACCGGCTAACCCAGATGGCGGTTGACTAGCACTTAATCCCGAATTCTCCAGAGACAACGAGGATGCTGAATCGACATAGATATTGACCCCGCTGCTAATATCTACTTGCGAATTTACCAAAGATAGTGAACCCCCGTTTACTACTCTGACATTCTCTGACAGCGTCATGTCATCCGACCAAGTCATGTCCGACTCAATGATGATTTCATCCCCTTCCGCCACAGCATTACTCGGAATGATGGTCACTGAGAAAAATAGTACGAGGCACAAAATAATCGGATTTCTTCTGTTCATTGCCAATCCGTCCTGACAGAGGGACATGAATATCACCCCTTCGGGCTCAATCTTTCCACTGATTTTACACTTCTACATTCGTGCGAAGGTTCATCCTCTGAATTTCACTGCCAAAGGCATGTCGTCAGATTCAGTTCCTTGGGATGACCCTCTAATCGCTCCACTTCTGGTTCTCTGGCTATACCTCCCAGGATACCTTTCCAACACTGCAGCAATGCTAGGGGGGAAGTGGATTCCAGATTTGACAGGAATGCCAGTTTTCACTATTGATGGGGGCAGGGTGATGCCTGATGGGAACCGCATTTTGGGCGATGGTAAGACATGGAATGGCCTAATTGGGGGGACTATAGGGGGTGGAATATTAGCAGTACTTACTCATTCAATTTCGAATGGAAATACGATTGATTCTGCTCCATTCCTCGACCCCCTCTCGACGTATGGGACGAATTCCTCGGAGATCTCGGACGCGTGGTTCTATTTTGGAGGGGAGTCGGTTACCGCATTCACAATCGGCTGCGTACTTGGATTTGGGTGCATGGTGGGTGATTCAGCGGGCTCCTTCGTCAAGCGAAGACTCGGACACAAGAGAGAGGGAAGCGTCAGCTCAAAAGCACCTCTGCTCGACACAATCCCTTTTGCAGCGTCTGCTTTCATCTTCGGGCAATTACTACTCGCACCATCCATCGTAGGTAGCTCCGAACTACTGATGGGGATGGTATTACTTCTCTTTGCAACGCCAATTCTACACAGGTCCTTCAACATCATTGGATTCCGATTGGGGCTCAAGTCAGTACCATACTAGGCAACTTCTCATGTGCAATCCATTATCACTAGAATAGCGAGCGCGAATCATGGCCGGAATGGAAGTAATGGTGATTGGCTCCGGTGGAAGAGAACACGCATTAGCATTGGGGCTCTCACAGAGTGATTCCGTTTCGAAAGTCCACTGCGCCCCTGGAAATGCTGGTACGTCGATGGTAGCAACTAATCACAATGTATTGGAGTCTGACATAGAGGGAATCGTCAATCTAGCAAAGGAGATAGGAACTTCATTGGTTGTTGTGGGTCCCGAGGGGCCTTTGGTGAATGGCCTATCTGATAGGCTAAGGCAAGAATCAATTCCTAGCTTCGGGCCACATTCCGAGGGGGCCCTGCTTGAAGGGTCAAAGACCCATGCGAAGAGTGTAATGCAATCTCTGGGGATTCCAACAGGGAGATTTGAGAGGATTGACGACATTGGCTCAATAGATGAAAACTTGGAGAGTTTTGACCCCCCATGGGTCATCAAGAGGGACGTACTTGCGGGAGGGAAAGGAGTAACAGTAACCAACTCAAGAGAAGAGGCAAATGAAGCACTTAGAAATGGAATTGAAACAGATGGCTTTGTCCTCATGGAAGAGTACCTTTCGGGTGAAGAGGCCTCAGTCTTAGTGATAATGGATGAGTCCGGATATGTGATGCTACCAGCTAGCCAGGATCACAAGCGAGTTGGGAATAATGACGAGGGCCCAAACACAGGGGGGATGGGTGCATACGCACCTGCTCCCGTCGCAACACCCGCTGTTTTGTCCAGAACAAGGGAAGAGATAGTAGAACCAATGCACCATCACCTTAGAAACTCTGAAACCCCATATCGAGGTTGCTTATACGTGGGACTGATGATTGATGAAGATGGGGCTCCTAGTGTTGTGGAGTTTAATGTGAGGCTTGGAGATCCAGAGGCCCAGGTCACTATACCATTGTTCAAGTCAGATTTGGGACTTACTCTTCTTGCTGCCGCACAGGGAAATCTTGCAGATATTGATGTGGAATTCAAAAACCTCCATGCAGCAACGGTGGTGCTAGCATCAGAAGGATATCCGGGCGATGTTTCTTCTGGCAGGGTAATTGATGGGTGGGACATCACCATAGAAGAAGGGCAAGTTCTCGGATTTGTGCACCTTGCAGGGGCTAACAGAAAGGATTCGGAGGAACTCATTTCAACTGGGGGCAGGGTTCTCTCGGCAACTGGAATTGCGCCCACTTTAGGCGAGGCATTGGAGGCATCATACCAGATAATCCAAGGAATCGAACTAGAAGGTTCACACTATAGGGATGATATCGGTTTTCGAGCACTTCGGTGATGAAAAATAGCATCAATCTAGGGGTTCTCGTTCCAACCCGTTCTACGAACGGTTAAAACAAACGTTTTGGTCGGCGCGATGCTAAGATATTGGCAAATAGGTCCGGTGGATGGGATGGAAGAGGAGAAAGATGCACCCCAAGTCGCCCAATTCAACAACCTAGCCGTACCTGTGGCCATCACTCTAGCCTTACTCGGTTTGACCATCATCGCCTCATCTCTTGAGGGCAGGGAAGTTGACGGAGATTTCCTCTCTGCTTCCATAATTATCTCACTATCGGTACTAATTCCTGCATGTATTGGAAGGTCTTCTTGGCTGATCCCTCTTGATTCAGGAATCTTGCGCGTCGGTGCAATAACTCTAGGAGCGATATTCATAGGGGTAATCGCAAATTTGCTCGATCCTGACAACTTCAGCCATATGTTCGTCACTACATTCGTCTTGGTCGGATTCGCTTCGGCCGCCTTTAACGAGTCGGAGCGTTTTGAGGAGTCTGCGACATTCCTCTCGATTGTTCTGGGTATGCGCCTTGCAGCTTTCTATGCAGGTGGACTGATTATAGCCCAAAGTGATTCTATTGCTGTGATCGACACGGTCAGGGAATCAATAGGGGCCGCATTCTTCTCATTCTGGCTCTCTTCTATATCACTCGGTTTCCTCGTAATGGTTGCACTCAGGGGTTCAATTGAGAATAGGGGCAAGGGAAGCCTCATGGCTCATCTTCCAAACATTAGGGATAATCCAGAGGTGGGGATATACTCTTCTCTAACCTTCTTTGTTTTCTTGGTGCCTCTAATTTGGATCGGGCAGATTGAAACCATTCAGGATTTTTCTCAGCAAAACCACATCGGAGTTGCATGGGCTTCATTCTCCGCTTTGGTGATATTCATACATGCATTCTTCAGATCCGAAGGTTGGCATGTGTTGGGTTCACTACTAGCTGTGAATTGGATTCTTTACACCATTGGCCACATTCATGAGATTGGAAACGAATTGCCATCCCTATTCGCAGAGAGCGGCTTCATTGGGTCTTTCACCTGGTTCTTCTTGTGGTTCTGGACCAACTTCTTCGCGTTCTCTTTCGCTTCAAGAGGATTTTTCGGAGACATCGCCCCAAAGAGGGAAAGGAGCAGTTTCAGGGCATGGTGGGATGATAACTCATACCCAGTTATGGTCGCTCTTGCCTTCTTGATCGCGCTCATCGTTCGAATTGCATGGAACGTTATCCCGGCAATGAATGCAAACGGAACTGGACTTTGGGACATGACAGGTGGTTCCGACCCTTGGTACATGAAGAGAGTAGTGGACTATGTTATAGCTGAGAGGAGCCATCTGATTTTTGATCACGATAGGGCTTACCCTACAGGCGGGATTAACCCGAGGCCACCTCTCTTTTCATGGTCCTTAGCCCTGGGTGGTTTGGCCCTATCATGGGTTCTCGAGATCCCTGCCGATCAAGCTGTATGGTGGTCCATGTCTGCCCTGCCAGCGATTTACGGGGCACTCATAGTTCTCCCAATTGCTGGAATAGCTACTCGCGCCCACAGCAGGAGAGCCGGAATAATTGCAGCGTGGCTAATTGCCCTAATGCCTGGTCACATGAGCCGCTCTACATTCGCAATGTCCGATCACGACTCCTTCGCGATGCTTTTCCTAGCAATCGCATTCTACTACTGGATTAGGGCAATCGAGCAGATCGATCACAATAAACTATTCAAGACAACAAGCACAAACCCGCTTTACATTGTTGCAGGAATGAGGGAGACGTGGAAGAGGAACCCGTCATTGATGGCGAACGCATCAATGGCCGGAATCGCTTTCGCAATCATGGCCCTTGGGTGGAAAGGATTCGTGTACGGGCCAGGGATACTATTCCTGGCATATTCGTTCCAAGTAGCGATTAACATATTCAAGGGCAGGGATAGCCTACAATTTACCTCTGCATCCCTTCAAATGATGCTAGTTGCAATTCTAGTACCTGCCCCATTCTATGCATGGCCGGGCATGAGCCTCCTTTTCGCCCCTAGCGGTATGCAGCCAATGTTCTACATAATCGGCTTTACATTTGCCATGGGGTGGGTATCCAGCTCATTCAGAGACAAGCCTTGGCTGTTGGTAGTTCTAGGTGGGGCCGCATTGTTTGGTTCGATACTCGCTCTGCTATACATACTCCAAGTCAGGGGTCTTTTCAATGGGTGGGACATTCTCTTTACCGGTGGTTTCTACTTCTCAAAGAACAAGATTTTCGGCACAATTGGTGAGGCGCAGGCTCCTGAGAGGGGAGTTCTTTTCGCATCCTATGGTCCTATCGTGGCTCTAATCGCAATAGGCTGCGCATTCTTGCTATTGTGGCGGGGTAGCCGTAAGAACAAGTCAGAACTCACTCTCCTGGGACTTTGGACAATTATTGCCACATACATGGCATGGTCGGCCGGCCGTTTCATCATCAACGCTACCCCTGCAATGGCAGTAGTAGGCGGAATCGGCATCTCTATGCTATGGGGCGCTGCAAGCCTACCTGCTTTCACAAAGGTGTGGAGGAACTCTGGTATTGGGACTCCACGAACTCGCTTCAGATCCCTCTGGCCTGCTACCAAGGCACGTCCAGGCGTTCCAGCCATGATCATGGTTCTACTCCTCATTTCATCCCAACACGCAACTTATGGGATCGATGCTGGCATCCCCAGGGGGGACGAATCCGCAAGCGAGATAGATCAGAGTCTATATGACATCGTCCCAGACATACTGAGGCAGGACTTGCTTGGACTGTTTTCTGTCATGAATAGCGACACTTACGGAGAGCCCAGATACCCAAGCGACTCGGGTCTATGGTACATGGGTACTTTCGGACCAAGTTTCAATTCACAGGGCTGGAATGAGGCATACGATTGGCTTTCAAAGCAGGATAGTGAAACTCCATTCAGCGAGCGCCCAGCCTTTGTCTCTTGGTGGGACTATGGTTTCCAGGCACTAGCTTCGGGGCAGCACCCCACTGTTGCTGATAACTTCCAGTCTGGGATTCCTAACAGCGGGGCAATGCTACTCTCGGGAGGTCAGGAAGACACACTTTCATTGTTCATCACTACCTTGGCAATGGGGGACAAGAACCTGAACGGCCAGCTCAGTGAATCATTCCTAAACGTCCTCGGAGAGCACATGTCACCAGAGCAGGTTCAGGAGTTCGAAGCCATTACATCCAACAGCAACAAGGAATTTGTGCAAGACCGTTTGATGGCCGTAGTTGCGACATATGGCGATGCCGAATTACTTCTTGGAAATCCTCTGGATAGTAATGGATTGACATGTGTGGCCCCTTGTTCGGATACCTATGTTGTAACTTTAGACGGCGAAGTATTCGGAGAACCCACGACCAATTCATCCGAGGCAATGTCTATTTTCGATCAGGCCCGTGGGTCTTCATCCGATTTCGAACTGGCAGAATTTGATGAAGCGGGCCACTATGACATGGCGGGATACAGATATACTCGGGATATCATTGATGACTATGATGATCTATCGTCCGCACTCCATAGGGTAAATTCTAGGTTCGGAATGGCTCGTGCATTCCTAATCACCGCCTTCTCCCTAGAGGATCTCGTAAATATCTATGACGGGGTATCATCAATTGACTCGTACGAGGTTTCAGATTACGAGGAGTCACATGGGAGCACTACTTCGAGGAACCACGAGATTCGGTACTTTGCCGTAGATAACCGACTATATCCTCTCGGAGGGAAGTACTACCAGGACTATCAGTCATATCACAGAGGTCAAACAACTGGAATCTTCCATGCCCCAACTCACCTTTCTGGTCTCGACATAGATTCTTACATTTCAACAACCTATGAAACAAACCAAGGCCCAATGTCTCCCGAGGATTTCCAAACCAAGTACTTGGAGGACCTGAAGGCTCAGGCTTCCGGCGCCTCTACGGGGGAAGATATGATTCAGATGACGGACATGGACTATCAGCATCTGGACAGTTTCTTCGACACAATGATCGCTAGGACATATGTCGGCTATGGGTCTTCCACTTTGGGCCTTCCATCAATAAGTGGGCAGGTTGGGGATGCTGACACTCCTTCCACTTGGATTCTCCCAAATTCGCTTACAGGAACTCCAGGGAGCTATCTGCAGGGTGCAATGGCCCTTCCAGGAGCCATGATGAACCACTTCGTTCTTTCAAACTGGTATGATCCGACGAACGGAACTTCCTGCGAGGAGATTCAGATCACGGGTACAGCTTCAACAGTGGCAGGCACCTCTAAACTATCTGATGTCTCTCTTTATTCAGCGGACACCCTATCATCTGGATGGTCACAGATTCAGTCGGGAGGGCCTTGGAAGTTGACTGAAGTTGAAGATGGGGTTATGACACTCAATGCATCAACTAGCAATTATGATTCAGAAGATGAGACACTATCATTGAGCTCAGTTGCCATATCATCCGCTAATGATACTAAATTCACACTAACTGGAAAGGCAGACAGGTACTGTGGTTCGATTTATGATTCCAACAGGAATGTGAAGATTCTGAAGTACTACAGCGGCGCATCACTGCAGGGCACCGTCACACTAGAGGGAATGGGGCCAGTGCCGAATGCAAAGATACTCATCGAGAGAGACGCTTTCAGTGGAGATGAGTCCGCGGATGAAGCCGGAAATGTAGTGGACAAAGACTCCAGAACATACTGGATACCGATTGGGAGCACACAAGCGGACAATAATGGACACTTCTCCTTCACCGTTCCTTCTGGAAAGATTCGGGTCTCGGCCTTTACGGGCGACTCAGACTTGGACGCGGCCAGGACCTCCCTGATGTCTGGCTCTGCTAATCTAATGTCGGAACTTTTCTCCGAGACGTCTCAGAACCGTGCTGTAAACCCGATAACTGGAATTCTTGGAGGCGTCTATGGATCAACATGGCTCTCCGAGACAATTGTGAATATTTCTGGATCAGACGGGCACAGTAACGGGCAATCGGTTATCGAGGCGCCAATATCGGTTTCCCCATCGTCTGCTTCAGGCATACTTTCATGGTCAGGGGAACTTGATTTCGACGGAGAGCCAGTAATTTCCGCCAACATTGTTCTCACCCCTTCTTCAGACGATGTGGCAATAGGACCCTATGAGGTCCTAACTTCTAATGGAACCATGGAGGGGGACGACTTGAGATTCAGCGGAACGGGGGAAGTCACATTCCTAGGTGAGGGGGCCATGGAGAGCATGGGAGCAGTATCAGTCCACGACTTCACTGGTACCCATGCTCAAGCTGTCTTCGATAATCACAGCATTACCGGAGAAGGGCAATTCTCTGGCAAGGGCATTATCGATGGAACGCTGTCGGGCGAGTTCTCAGATTGCTCTGGAAATTCAGTGCCCGAAGGTTCCGAAGCATGCATTAACGAAGAAGGCAATTATCTCCTAGACGGTATAGCAAACGGTTCTGGAAAGTTCACATCATACGGGTCAAGTGAGTTCACAAGAGAACTATCGCAGGCCACTTTCATAGGTTCAGGAATATTCACAACATCTACATCGGATGACCTTGACACATTTGGGACGATTAATGGAACTGGTATTTTCTCAGGACACGGCTCTTTCAGTGGCTCAATGGTCAGGCCGGGATCATTCCACATTGTCGATGCATTGCCCGGCGAGTATGTGGTTTCAGTTAATTTCGGAACAGGCGATCCAGTGGAACTTTCGCAACCATTCGTGATTCCTTTGACTCCTTCCGAGGCACAGACGCCAGTATCCATTACCGGTGGCGCGGTTAAGGGGACCGTGTCCATTTTCACAGGCAGGCCACTATCGAGCGAGGTTTCGATATTCTCAATCAACGGATCTAGCGATGATTCCAATGAAGAGTGCCAGGGAGTCATCACTCAGCCATGTTTCGTCACTCCCGATGAAAGCGGCACCTTCGAAGTTGGACCAATAGTTCCAGGGTCTTACCTAGCAGAGATTGATATCGATGACGACGGCTTCCCTGAGGTCTCACAGGCATTCACATTCGAATCAGGATCGATATCCCTAGTGACATTCCCCTCGGAGGTACCTCAAACATCCGATATCACATTCACGCTTTCCGATGATGGCACCAGTGTCGATGACCTCTCATTGCAATTCACCCCAGAGGACCTCTCAAGAAGTCCTGTCTCGACAATTTTTGATAATGAATCAGATACTTATCATGCCGAGTTGGCCCCAGGAATTTGGATTCTCAATTACACTCTAAGTGATGAGAAGCAGTTGTGGCAGCGAATTTCAATCGGAGATGCCGATTTAACCGAGTCTTTCGAGTTCGTGGTTAGTCAGGTCGTAAGCGGCGTTGTGATTGACAAACCGGACAAGGGTGGCGACTCATCGGACCCAATCTCCAGAGTTACCAACCAGGAGGTTCTGTTCCAATGGCAGGGTTTCACCCTCAAATCAACAACAGACTCACTCGGAGAATTCAGCGTCATTCTGCCGCAGGGCGAGTTCGTTCACGCCACTGTCGAGAGGATGGTTGGAGCCGGAGGATTCTACTCTAATGGAACTAGCTTCCAAGTGTCAGATTCGATGGAAAATATAACTATCGAACTTACCGATTCAGCAATGGTTCTTGGAGAAGTAAGTCTCAACAGAGAGGGGAACACGTACAACCAAGGTTTCTCAGGATGGATTCCCGTATTCGCCAAAGCAAACAACTTGGACGACACAACGGATGCTGTTTGGAGAGAAGAAGTCGACGAACTTGGACGATTCGACATGCTTCTCCCCCTAGGAAACTGGTCCTTCACATTAGAAGCGGGAAGCGAAATGTCGGCCAATGCCGTCGTCAAGGAAATTAACGCAACATCTGAACCTATGGTGGAGCTCCTAGTCCTTCCAAGCAATAGCTCAGTAGAGATAGATTTCTTCATCGATCACGAGGGTGATAACAACGCATCCAACGGGACTCCCGTGTCTTACCCATTCGAGATTAAGCCTCTTTCGCCCAATGGGGCTGGCTTCACCGTCCTACGTGATGGTCCTGAATGGACTCAAACAGGGTCGGCAGAAATTTCTCTCGAACCGGGCAGATACAGGATCGTGGTCGAGAGGGCAAACTCTTCTGCAAACGAACCATTCGACACTCTCTATGATACAAATGAGATCTTTGAAGTCGAGGTAATAGGTTCTACTACGGTCAAGCGCTCTGTAGGATTTGAGCCAAGGTGGTTAGTCAATTTCACCTTCAAGAATCAGAGTGGCGAATTGCTCGACAACCTCGAAGTCAAACTTGAGAATGTCGAGAACGGTTGGATTCAAACCTTCACAACCAACGAGGAGGGAATGATTGTTGAGTACATCGAAGAGGGAGATTGGCTGGTAATTGTCGAAGAGTTCGAGACAAGCTCAGGCGTTTTCGAAGGTCTTCGGAGCTCTATTTCTGCTTCGCAATCTACGGCAGGGTCCAGTTTGAACTTCGAAACATCCGAACTCGCCTCTGTGACATTGACACTCCAATCGACTTCAGATATGACCTCTCCAGAGATGATTGAACTAACTTTCACTTCACAGGAAGGCCTCGGCTCATTCGTAAGATCCATCGGAGGCACGGAACAGCCACTCGAAATCAGAGTCGTACCCGGACTTTGGAACGTTGAGATAAACCAGACCAACCAAGATGGGGTCAGGACCCTTTTGGAGAACACGACACTGGTAGAATCAGGCGTAGCAGTAGGGGCCAATCATCAGGTATCCATGACTTTGCAGAAGCAAGTCGGCCTTAGCGGCAAGGTATTCTGGGACCTCGATGATGACGGCGCTCCGGGTTTCTCTGAGGGCCTCTCAAATGCATCTGTGAACATAACCGGGGGCCAAAATTCCCCGACTCTAAACCTGACGACAGATGATGACGGAATGTGGTCCACGTTCCTTCCCGTTCAAAGCTCATGGAATATCACCGTGGAAAGGGAAGGATTCGGCACACAGACCTCCCAAGTCGAAATCGGAGAAAACTCAGTTACCGAGAATATCGAGATTTCAGCGGGGGAGGTCGAAATTTCCGGCAGCATTTCATACCCAGATCAAACTTGTATTTCTAGCGGCGAGTGGCAAGTTGAGGTGATTCCTTCCCATGGAATCTCGAGAGATCGTGTCACAGTAACTGGCAACTCCTTGGGAGAATGGACTACAATGATTCAACCAGGTAGTTGGGTGGCTATGGCAACATCCACGTCCGCATCCGCCGAATGCATTGGCTTGATATCGATTGAGCCAATGGAAGTTGGGGTTGATGGAGGTGCATTTGACTCAGATCTAACCGTGGGTGGAACTCTGGTCCTTGAGACTAGTTGGTTGGACTTCGATGGCGGCGAACATGACCTAACTGAGGTCGAGGATTATGACCTAGTCTTGGAATACGGCCCAGTTTCATGGTCCGAGGAACTAGGAACTGATGGAGTCTTGACTATGCTTCTTATGCCTGGCACGGTCCAGGCATCGAGCAGCTTCGACTTGGACGAGGGCATTCGCAACGTATCATACTCGGGCGGAAAGGGAATCTCAATAAGAGCAGGACAGGTTAGTCCAATGAACACCCTGAGTATCGATAGGGTCTCCAAGCAGAGCATAAATCCAACAGTACAAGGACCGGACAGGGTCGAGGTTCTAGAGATCAATTCCACTTGCACCGATGACAATGACAATGACGGCGTAATCAATGGCGAAGATGCATTCCCTAACGACCCCTCCGAAACTTCGGATAACGACAATGACGGAGTCGGCGACAACGCTGACCCTGACGACGACGACGATGGCGATCTTGACGAAGATGATGACTTCCCACTCGGTCAAGGGCAATCAACAAATCCAGTAGCTGGGTGCAAATATCAATATGCAGAGTTCAATATCACGATTGAATACGACGGTCACAATTCTTTCGACGAATACACTGCTGTAGGGACGGTTCCCGGTGCGGATGGCCTCGACTGGAATGTCCAGTTCAAGAATTCAACAGGAGAATGGTTGGATTCCGCATCATTCGACTTGGGCCTGACCAATTCAGACCTAACTGAACAACTTAGTGTCCGAGTAGTCCCTGCCAATGTCGGAGTGGCTCACCATTTCCCAGATGGGCATTTGGTTCTGGTCAAGATGTCAACTGAACAAGGATATTCCACTCAAGTAGAATTGCGCGTTGATGTCCCAGAGTTCAACGGAATTGAACTAAATGAGCCTGAAAACCTGTTCTTCAACAGGGAGGAAACTGCAGTAACCATAGAGATCCCATTCAAGAACACCGGAAACTCGGACGAATTGTTCTACTTCGAATTTGACAGTTCCGAGTGGTGGCAATTTGCTGGACCTACAACCCAGCCAGCATCTCCATTCTCAGATGGCGTCGCTACTTTCACATTAGTTCGCTCCAACGAACCAGAACTTCCTTCTTCTTATGCCGAAGAAATCACATTCACCGTTTCAGATGAGGATAACAACACATACTCGGGCTCAACTGTGATGGAGACTGACTCACCAGTCCTCTCAATAGTGGGTGAAACGGCAAGGATTCTCGGCGGCAACGCATTTGCGTCTTTTGGGGAAATAGAGAGTTATTCCCTCAACATATCAAACATTGGTAATGTGGATGCAGAGAGCGTCACCTTAGTAGCAACTCTTTGCTCCGATATCGACTGCGATAATGAGTTGGGAGTCAACTCCACATCTAGCGATTCAGTCCCAGCAATGAGCCAAACAACCTTCTACATTTCAATGGACTACACCCAGTTCACAGAGTCAAAGAAGTATTGGATAGTCTTCTCGATAGCTGGAGAAACACTAGACGAAAAGACAGAACCATGCACCTCTCAGGATTCGGAAGGAAAGGCGTCCTGCGTCTTCGAGGCTCAGTTATGGACTAGTTCCGAAGAGAATGACGATCTGAAGTACTTGGCATACGTATTCCTGGTTATGCTCATCGCGGCCCTGCTTTACTTTACCAAAAGGCCTGGAAGAAGAGTCAGCGCCCCGTTCTAATACTACTTACTACAGCGCACACTGGGAACAAACATGCGTGGACTATCACGTCTAGAATTAATGCCTGAGCCAGAAGACCCTAGCCTGCTCACGGCGGTGGACAGCGATGCACCAGGTTATCCCGGAGATGCCTATGGGATCACCGACGAAGAGGCTAGAAGGTTGAGATGGCCAATGGGCCCGTTCATGAGATTCTTATGGCCATGGGGGGCCGTCGGGTTCTCTGCAATCGTCGTCTCAATCCTTCTTCTTTATCCCTCGATATATTCCCTCCTTGGCGAGGTTCTGGACTCGGAATGGGCATACGAAGACAGTGGCATTAGGGGCCTGCAGGAATCAGGAAGCCTTGGCGAAGGCGTCAAGGTATGCATGGTCGACACCGGCATAGATATCTCACATCCGGACCTATCACAAGTCGAATTATCCGGTTTCCGTGACTTCTATAGCGAAAAAGACTCACCAGTTAGGGACATTGGAACAAATAGCCATGGCACATTGATGGCAGGACTTCTAGTTGCAAATGGTTCATTCACCGGCGCTGCTCCTGGAGTTTCTCTTTCGATTGCCATTTCTCTCGGACCAGATGGAAAGTCAGCAAACGAGAGGCTGGTCTCCCAAGCGATTAGGTGGTGCCGAATTTCTCAAGACTCCGATATAATATCTCTGAGCCTGGGGACTTCTCCCGGGTCAGCCTTCTCATCATCATCCGATACTATAGATGCCGTGAGTGAGGCATTAGAGGATGGGATATTCGTCATTGCAGCCGCTGGAAACCGCGACCCACAACAGAACTTCTCGGACGTCTCTTCGCCTGCTAGCCTATCGGGAGTGATTGCAGTTGGAGCACACGATAGGAATGGGAAACCGTGGGCGGATAGTGCCATTGGATCGCAAAACGATCCAGAAGCCGGCGAGGAACGTATGTTTGCCAGCCAGAAACCGGCGAAGAACGAATTTTTCCCAACCAGAAACCTGAGATAATAGCCCCCGGCGTCGACCTTTGGTCTTGCAGGGACAGTGAGAGAGATCCTCCA